>Ga0316207_10001501_pt1 | contig 28381 bp, 23 predicted proteins | sample 6weekpyrite_MG_FD_204943 | JGI IMG/M metagenome (GOLD analysis project Ga0316207, IMG submission 204943) | Microbial mat bacterial communities from mineral coupon in-situ incubated in ocean water Damariscotta River, Maine, United States -... | ecosystem: Environmental > Aquatic > Marine >...
GCCTAGCTTAGTCATGGTGGTAATTAGGACGTTATTTGAACAGGCCTTTGAGTTTGTCTTTTAGTTCATCTTTTTGCTGTTCAAGCTCTTGCTCCAGCTTCAGCCGGGCGGCTTCTTTTTCGGCTTCGAGTTTTTGTCGAGCGGCTTCTTTTTTCGCCTCGAGTTTTTTCTGGGCAGCTGCCTTTTCTTTCTCAATGCGTTTTTTTGTCTCGGCTTTTAATTGGGCCTTTTCTGCGTCGAGTTTTTGTTTTTCTGCATCTAATTTGGCTTTCAACTTGGCCTTGGCTTCTTCCAGTTTTTCTTTGGTACGGGCCTTTAGGATTTCATCGTATTGCAGGTCAAAAGTTGGTTGCGTGAAACTGCCACCGACTTTGACTGGAATAGGAATTCCTTTTAATTCATCCAGTGCTGCCCCACCTTCGCCCTGAGCTGTGCCAACAATAGCCGATGTAACGATGTAGTCGACCTGCTCGTTAACTAGGTTGACTTTGCCCTCGCCATTGATACGAATAAACGGTGCCTTGGTCGCTAGGTCGTCATTGTGAACAACGCCGTTGACGATTTTGAAGCTGCCACTTAGTTCGGTGAAGTCGGTGCCTTTGGTGTCATCCTTGGGCGGGGGGGGGTGTTTTTTTATTTTGGCTTTGGCTTTACGAAGCATCTGCGCCAGATTGAATTTTTTAAAGGCGCCGTTTTTGAAGTTGATGCCGAGCGCGCCGTTTAACGCCTTGGTCATCTCTTCGGGGGTGTGCCCCATGGTGGTGAGTTTGGCGCTGATGCTGCCTTTGCCACTGACCATATCGTCGTCCATCAGGTCTTTCAGCAGTGGGCCTGCCTCGATGTTGGTTAGTGTTTCGTCAAGTTTAAAGCTGGGAATGTCCTGACGGGCATCGACTTGCACATTGCCTTGATACTGGCCTTGATAGAGTTTTGCTGTGGGTTGCAGCTGAATCAGACCGTCTTTGGCCTTGAGATTGGTGGTAATGTCGCTGACGTGCAGGCCGGACACTTTGAATTTTCCTATGTTTAGCTTGCCGTCGATATCAAGCTGGCGCATTAGCTCCATCGGTAAGGTGCTGGCTGCTGCAGCGCCGGCACTGGCGGGCGGGGCAATAGCGGCATCTGCTTCGCTGGCAGGTGGCAGGTAACGGTCGGCGTCGATGGCGTCGATGTTCAAGGCGTAACGTAGTGCGGGCATCGGTTTGCCTGCTGGTAGGTCGGCTTCAAGCCAGCCTGTGATGCTGGTTTCATCCAGTTGTAGTTGCAGTGGGTTGATCTTGATGGCCTCTGTTGTGCCGCTGAGTTTGATATTCAGGGCGGCCTTTTTTAGGGTTTCAGTATCTGCCGTTTCCGGAACCTCTTGCTCCAGTGTTTGTAACAAGACACGGGCGTTAAATGGGGTTATGGTCAGTTCGCCGTTGAAATCAGGGCTGGTCATGATTTTTGTCGCATTGAGGTCGGCGTTAATGTTGAGGTCATAGGCGCTGAGTTTCAGTTTTGAGACGGCGGCGGTTTCCTGTTTCAGGTTGGCGTTGATGTCGGCCATCAATTTTGCACTCAGTTTGCCCGACGGCAGGTCGGCATTTTCGAGATTGGTTTCGATCACCAGACTGTAGAGTTGGTATAACTCGTTGGCAAGGTCGATCGCAATGTCGCTGCTGAGTTTGAGTTGGCCGCGGCTGGCGAGTTCGGGGCTGTCAAAGTCTAGCGTAAGCTGGGTGTTGTCGAGGCGGTGTTGTTGGCCGTTGAGAATGTCGGCAATGATGTGGCTCTTGAATTCGAGTCTGCCGCTGACATCGGGCAGGTTGCTGCTGAACTGGCTGTTCAAAGTGACGTCCAGTGGTGTGTTGAGTGAGACGGGGCCGGTAATCAGGTTTAGCTGTTTGATGGTATAACGTGTCCCGCTAGCGCGGTCGTCGTAGCTGACATTGGCGTCGGTAATCTCCAGGCCGCCGATGGCCAGTGCTGCCAGGCTGATAGCGCCGCCTTGATCGTCGTCAGTGTCTGGCGATGGTGTGGCTGCGGCTGGCGCTGTTTCGCCCTGGCCCAGGTCAGCCCAGTTGGTTTTGCCGTTGGCGTCAATTTGAAGATTCAGGTTCAGGCCGCGCAGGGTGATGGCCTTCATCTCCACTTCCTGTCTTAACAGGGGCATCAGTTTGAGTTTGACTTCGGCGCTATTGATCTGGGCGAAGGGTGCATCATCAAAGCCGCTGGCGTTGCTGAGTGTGATCTTGCCTAGTTCCATGCCGATCCAGGGAAACAGGGATAGGCCAATATCACCGTCGATGTTTAATTGGCGGCCTGTGGCATCTTTCACCGCTGTGCTGATTTCTGTTTTGTATTGATTGGGATCAAAAAACAGGATGATCGAAATCAAGGCCGCAGCAATGAAGGTAACGATTACCGTGAGTGAAATACCTATGATCTTTAAGGGCTTGGCCATGTTTACATCCATAAATGTTGAGTGCACATGGTAAAACTTATTCGGTTAAACTCAAGGCTTTGGGGGGTGTGATTTTCGCGAGCGTGTGCTGTTAATTTGAGGGGAGAAGATGTCAGAGAGCAAAACTGAAGTCATCGTTATCAAGGGTAGTGAGTCAGATACCAGTGTTGGCGAGCTACATAGCAGTCGTTTTAGCTCGGCTGAACGTATGGCGCGGGCAGGCAAGGTACTGGCTATTGCTTGGTTGCTGGCCTTGATCACGGCGTTTATTCCCATTGCCCACTTTTTCCTAGTGCCGCTGTTTCTGATTGCCGGGCCGGTGATGGCTTTTATGAAATATAAGGCGGAAACGATATTGGAAAATGCCCACGGCACCTGCCCTGAGTGCTCTAAAGCGGTGGAAATCAACCTCGATCCGGCGGAAAAGCTGCCCAAACGTACCTATTGCCCCGATTGTAATAAACCATTGCAGTTGTTGTATCATAGTGGTTCTTCTAAATCGTAATCTCAAATAGGTTTCAAATGCGTTTGGCAATGGTAGGTATGGTTGTGGGTCTTATGCTGGTAGCTGGAACGGCAACGGTGATGTTGTTGTTATATTTGCTGGGCTTTATTGGTCAGTAATGCTCTTAATTTTTCTATCTTTTTCGCGGCTATTTATTGAAAATAAATGGTGTTGTGGTGGCCTTGGCGCCAGTTAATGCCATCGGTTGATGACCAGACCTGGTTTTCTGTTGCGCCGTTATCTGCATCGATCAGCAACAGTTTGTTGTCAAAGACTTGCAGTTGAGGAGCACTAGGGGCGGGGAAGTCTGCGTTGTTGGTCTTCTGGCTCCAGTTAGTGCCGTCGCTGGATGACCAGACATCATTCTTATTGGCACCATCCCAGCCGCCGATGAGCCAGAGTTTGCCGTTAAAGACAGAAACTTGGTGGTCATATCGGGCCGAGAAGGCGGCAGCGGCGGTTTCTTGTATCCAGTTGATGCCGTCAGAGGATGACCAGACATCGTTTTTGTTGGCGCCGTCCCGGCCGCCGATGAGCCACATCTTATTGTTGAATACTTCCACCTGATGGTCGTAGCGGGCTGAGAAGGCGGCCGAGGCGGTTTCCTGGGTCCAGCTAATGCCATCGCTGGAAGACCAAACATCATTTTTCATGCTGCCATCCCAGCCAGCAATCAGCCACATTTTGTTATCGAAAACCACAGTCTGGTGAGAATAGCGGCCGCTGAAGGCGGCGTTGGCCGTGGCTTGTGTCCAGGTGGTGCCGTCGCTGGAAGACCAGACATCGTTTTTCAAACCACCATCCCAGCCACCGATCAGCCACAATTTATTGTTAAAACTTAGCAGTTGATGGTCATAACGGGCGGAAAAGGCGGCATTGGCGGCGGTTTGCATCCAGGTGATGCCGTTGTCGGAAGACCAGACATCATTTTTTAAGCTGCCATCAAAGCCGCCGGCAAGCCATAGTCTATTGCCAAATTCGGCGACTTGCAGGTCTTCCCTGGCAGTAAAATTTGGCAGTGCCAATGTGGTTGCTTGGCTGTTGGTATTACCGTGTTGCAACCAGTACCAACCGGTTCGATTGGCATTGATGGCGGTGTCGGTGATGATGCTGTTGGCTAAGATATCGAGTTGGCCATTGGCGCAGACTGAATAGTTGGCCAGATCGCAGTTTTTATCTGTAGAGCGAATAAAATTCAAGCCTTCGGCACCGCTGTCAAAATTGACTTGCGTATCTGTCGCGCCGACCCAGGCCCTGAAATTGGCTGAATCAGGTGCGACAATAAGGGTGTAACTTGTTTGCACTGGCGAGTGGATCTCGTCGCCATATTTGAGGGCGCTGATGATAGCCTGGCCGCTGTTGAAAATGTCTACTTCGCCACTGCTGGAGTTCAGCCGGGCAACATGGGTGTTGCTGCTGCTATAGACTGTGATGCCGCTGCCCAGCCCGCCGCTGGCAGTATTAATAAAGCTTGCTGAGTTGAGGGTTTTGTATATTGGCCCACTGTCGGCAAAGGCGATGCTTTGAACCAATTTTGGGATGCTGATTTTGTAACTGGTAGTGGCTGCACGGTAGTGTTTGTCGGCAGCTTTAGTGGCGGTGATGATAGTGAAGCCTGGAATGATAATGCTGACTTCACCGCTTGTCGCATCAACAAGGGCAACACTAGTGTTGCTGCTACTATAGCTGATGGCGCCGCTGCCTACGCCACCGCTGGCGAGATTGCTGAAGTTGGCATCGCCGTAGCTTTTGCTAATCGGGCCTGGGTCGGTGAAGTTTATAACTTGGGTGTCGGGCGAAATATTCAGGGTATAGCTGACATCGGCAGCGGCGTATTGGTTGTCCGCTGCTTTGCTTGCCGTGATTGTGACTGTGCCAACGCTGATAATGCTCACTTCACCAGAGCTGGCATTAACAGTGGCGATGTTGGTATCGCTGCTGCTATAGCTGATATCGCCCGTGCCTATGCCGCCGTAGGCAAGGTTGGTGAAGTTTGCTTGGCCGTATACCTTATCGATTGGCCCGGGATTGGTTACGCTGATAATCTGGATTAGAGAGGTGGCCTGGCTTGGGTTGCTGTTTGATGGTGGGGCGCCACCGCCACCACAGGCGCTGAGTATTATCAGCAACAGCATTGAAGCGATTACCTTGTTAATGCTCATTGAAATGGTGTTTCTCATACAGATTTTATCGGGGTTCTAGAATTTTTCTTAAGTTATTGTTAAATAAGCTCCTAAACTAACAGATATTTTTCTTGCCATGTTGTTGATAGTCGAAATTACTCAGTGCCGCTAGCAGCCTGGCTAATAAGTTTATGAACGCTTATATTGATTTGTAGGAGGTGGTATTCTCTTTGTAAATCAAAAGACTATGGCGTTTTTTTGCTTGGAGTATCAGCGGTTTTGAATTTATGGAATTAACAACACGTTTTTTGCGACAGTTTGGTGTGGGGCTGGCCTGCGTGTTTGGGCTGGTAGCGCTATGGCAGTTCTTCTATGGCAGTTTATTGTTGTGGCCATGGTTGTTGGTGGCGCTGGCGTCGTTATTGTCGGCCTGGTTGGCGCCAAATGGATTGCGTCCTTTGGCAATTGGTTGGATGTGGATTGGCCACTGGCTTGGTTTTGTAAATACCCACGTGTTGTTAGGCATAGTGTTTTTTCTGCTTATCACGCCGGTGTCATTGTTGTTTCATTTGATAGGGCGTGACGCCCTGGCATTAAAGCATAAGCGGGCAAACAGTTATTGGCAGAAACAGGACAAGTCCTGGCCCCCTGAAGACTTCAAGAATCAATTCTGAGATGTGGATTCTCGGTATTTCAGCCTTTTACCACGACAGTGCCGCGGCCCTGATCAAGGACGGTGTGATTGTCGCTGCGGCGCAGGAAGAACGTTTTAAGAGGCAGAAACATTGCGCTGACTTTCCGCATCAGGCGATTGAATATTGCTTGTCTGAGGCCTGCATTGGTCTGGAGCAGCTCGATAATATTGTCTTTTACGACAAACCCTTTCTTAAATTTGAACGCCTACTGGAAACCTATCATGCCTTTGCGCCGTCAGGGTTTCGCTCGTTTGTCCGTGCCATGCCGGTGTGGCTAAAGGAAAAGTTATTTCAGAAACGCTTGTTGATGCAGGAGCTTCAGAGTCTGGCGCCGGAATTTGATCCGCGACAGCGGCTGTTGTTTTCCGAACACCACCTCTCCCATGCTGCCTCGGCCTTTTATCCTTCGCCTTTTGACAAGGCGCTAATCCTGACCATGGATGGCGTTGGAGAATGGGCCACCACTTCGGTAATGCTGGGTGAGGGAAATACCATTCGCTCACTCAAAGAGATACATTTTCCCCATTCGCTGGGGCTGCTGTATTCGGCCTTTACCTATTTCACCGGTTTCGAGGTCAATGCAGGCGAGTACAAACTGATGGGCTTGGCGCCTTATGGCGAACCCAAATATGTTGATCTGATTAAAGAGCGCTTGATCGACATCGCCGACGATGGCTCTTATCGTCTCGACATGTCTTATTTCAATTACTGCACCGGTCTGACCATGACCAATAAACGTTTCAATAAACTGTTTGCTCGTGGCCCGCGTCAGCCCGAGTCAGAGATTACGCAGATGGATATGGATCTGGCCTGCTCGATTCAGGTGGTGACGGAAGAGGTGGTGATGAAAATGGCGGCCTCGCTGCGACAAGAGTATGGCATTGAAAATATCTGTCTTGCAGGCGGGGTGGCCTTGAATAGTGTCGCCAATGGCAAGCTGGCCCGTTCAGGTCTGTTTGATGATTTGTGGATTCAACCTGCCGCCGGTGATGCCGGTGGCGCCCTGGGGGCGGCCTTGGTGGGCTATCACCTGCATCATCAACAAGCCCGTCAGCCTGTTGCTGAGGTCGATGCCATGCAGGGCGCCTATCTCGGCCCGGCCTTTAGCAATGCCGAAATTCAAGCGGTGCTCGATAGGGCCGGTGTGGTCTATCAATTATTGACAGATGATGAGTTGATCGCGGCTGCGGCGCAGGCACTGGTCGATGAAAAGGTTATTGGCTGGTTTCAGGGGCGGATGGAGTTTGGTCCGAGGGCCTTGGGTAACCGCAGTATCCTGGGTGATCCACGATCAGCCAAAACTCAGTCGGTCATGAATCAAAAAATCAAATTCCGCGAGTCGTTTCGGCCCTTTGCTCCATCTGTGTTGGCTGAAGATGCAAAAGATTATTTTGAACTACAGCAGCCGAACCTGTATATGTTGCTGGTAGCGCCAGTTCGGTCAGGGCGTTGCATTGAACTCAGCGATGAAGAGCGAACAGTCACTGGTATTGAACGGGTCAATCTGGCTAAGTCTGATATTCCAGCAGTAACACATGTGGATCACTCGGCGCGTATTCAAACGGTCAGCGCCGAGACCAACCCGCGTTACTACAACCTGATCAAACGCTTTAAAGAATTGAGTGGTTATGGCCTGGTGGTGAACACTTCATTCAATGTTCGTGACGAACCGATTGTTTGCACGCCACAGGAGGCACTGCGCTGTTTTCAGAAGACGGCCATGGATGAGCTTTATTTGGGTAATTATCGGCTGCTAAAGTGCAGTTAGAGGGCTGGCTTCATAAATGAAAAGGTCAGACAGGTGAATGTCTGGTCTCGTTGTCGCTATTTCAATATTAGGGGCTTAGATTAGGCCGCAAGTGCATGTGATTTCTTGCGTCGAGTGGCGGCTAATCCGGCCACTCCGGCGAACATCAGCAAGGCTGTGGGTGGCAGTGGTACAGAACCTTCATTGGTGCCGCCAATGGGGGCAAAGTTATCAACAAACTGCCAGTTATTGATGTCGTGACTACCACCGGCGGCGCCAGTGCCAGATGTGAAACCGGCAAAAGCTTGAGACGCCCCCAGAATCGTGGTCAAGTCGACATTGTAGGATAACAAGGCATCAGTAGGGCGGATGTCGGTGGTTGACAGTCGAACCTGAAGGTCATCAATTAGTCCGTTGTAATCAATCCAGGCGTGCCAAACATCACCATTATTCATGCGTTGGTCGATGTTAGCGCGGACGACTGAATCTACGGAACCGTTGAGATTGATGCCCACGTGGTTGCCATTGTTGCCATCGACTCCACCATTATTCCAGGTATCGAACTCTATACCGACGCTATTGAGAATGCCCGCATAGCCGATGCCACCACCGCCACCACCAGCGGTATTGGCATTGGTTTGTATCGCAAATACGATGCCGTCGGCGCCTTGACCGTCACCGTCACTAATGCCGGTTGGTGTATGGATACGGAAGTCGAAGGCGCTACTAAATGATACGTCGCTGTTTAAGTTGATGGCGCTGGTGGAGAAGGCACTGCCAGCTTGGCCGTTACCCGCTGTGAGCCGTAAAACATTGTCGCTGTTTGGTGTGTGTGTCGCAGCCGTACCATTCAGGGTTAGTTCTGTTGTATCTGAAAAATCAGTATAAAGGAGGCTGGCGTGTGATGTTTCGGCCCACATTAGCATGCTGCTGCTAATGACGACAGGTAATAAGGCTTTTGCTGATATTTTCATGTTTTCTCTCCACAAGAATCAATATGTGAAAGGAGTATAAAGGGCATAAGGAGGGGGGTGAATTGTACTTAGGTACAATGCCGCTTTTTCGTTGTAGATGCAGGGGGAAGAAGGTTTCGCACCGCGGAAAAGGAGTTGTCAGAGCCGCTTGTGTGAGCCTACACCGCGTTTTTTAGATTATTGGGTGGGGCTTACGGTTTGCCAAAAACCTGAGGTATTCAGTTCCCTAACAACTGGCTGCAGTCTTTTGCTCGTCTGGAAATGAAGGCTATTAAGACAATGCCGGCGGTCGTTGGCCGAGTGACGTAATGGTGTTGATGAAAGATGAGACGGCCTGTCGGGGGATCCAGGCTTGACCCTGCTGCACGGCTAAGATTGCGCGCTGGAGCTGATTGTTCAGTTCGGTGGTCCGCACATAACCCATGGCACCGGCAAGTAGGTAATGCATTAACTGCTTTTCCTCACAGTCATCTGCCACTATCAGCAAGGTGCGTAGCCTTGGTTGCCAGCGACCAAACATCTCAACAGTAGCTAGCGCCTCGGGCTCGTCACGAATATCAAGCACCATAAGCTCGGGTTGAAAATCCTGTAACAGCTGGTGGGCATCATCAATACAGCCAAATTTGATTGTCAGCTCAGCGGAGAGCTGCTGGGACCAGGCTTTTGTGAGGTCTCGCTGGCTTAAACATACAATGTTGTTTCTCATGTTGATCTCACTACAGTTTTCCAAATTACACTGAACTTTAGACTGTTGCTCGGCTGCACGCTACTGTACTTAAGTCCTATCTTGTTAAGCTTAACTTCCTTGCAATAATTGCCGTTAAGATCTTGTAACTCCTCTAGTGGTAGTTCAAAGATGAATTTAATTAGGCATGATGCAAAAAATTAATGCAGGCAAGGAACAGTTGTTGCTGGCTAGCCCAATCTCGTGTGTAAGCGATTACTGGATGAATGTGCTTGGATCTTATTCAGTCCATGTCATTAGCCAGACAAAGGAGTTGTCTCCGGCTCGACTGGGCAATAGTGTTATAAAACCGGTGTTAACCTTATGCGATGCTCGGATGTTTGCTGCAGGGCCAGATTCCGACGCAAATGCAAAAACACTGAGCTACTTAGGGAGTATTGCCCCTATTATATTGATGGTTGATGAAGATCCGGACGCCATGAGCCTGGATTGGTTGCAATATGGTGTGCGGGGTTGCTGTTCGCTGAGGCCTGATGGTGCCATGTTACGCAAAGCTGTTGCCACTGTGCTTAAGGGCGAAGCATGGTTGTCACGTCGTTTGATTGGTCGGGCTGTTACCCAGTTTTCCAGTGTGCAAGATACTCCACTGGCAGAGGAGGATGTATGCCTCGATCTGCTTAGTGCGCGGGAACTTGAAGTCGCGCGCCTGGTAACTGAAGGTATGAATAACAAGCTTATCGCCCGGCAACTCGATGTTACTGAGCGGACCATTAAGGCTCATCTCAGTAAAATCTTTCAGAAGCTAGATATCGGGAGTCGTTTAATGTTGGCCATGACTCTTAAAAACAGATTTTGAGATGAAAGAATAGGGGAGTGTTTCTCAGCTTATTTTTTGCTTGAACTGTAAATTAATAGCCCTGTGCTTATTCGACGATATGGCATGAAGTTATCAGCGCTACAAAATGACGGTGTTGGTGCAGAGAAATCACCTTAGAGGCGGTATTACACCATGGTAAAGGTGGAGCGGGTAGCGGGAGTCGAACCCGCCTCACTAGCTTGGGAAGCTAGGGTAATACCGATATACGATACCCGCTTTGTTCGTCTTGAGAGCCCCCTAAAAACGCACTTTTTACGCGATAGCTGCGTCAGATCCGTGCTCGAAGCCTCATGTATTCCATATACACTGCGGTTCTGCGCGTGGTGCTCTGTTGATCTCACGCACCTCGGTGCCCCTTGAGGGTGAAAATTTCTATTATTAGAGCTGTCCTTGATTCTAACCGATAAGGCTGACACCCGGCCAATGGCGCGGGTGTCAGAAGTATTTTTTATTGGAAGAATATGCTGTTGCTAAAGGCGCGACGCCAGTTGACGCCATCACTGCTTTTCCAGACATCCTTGAGTTTATTGCTGTCGGAGTCAACACCGCCAATCAGGAAAAGCTCGCCTTCGTGTTCGACGATGCGGTGAGAGTGGCGGGCAGGGAAGTTGGCGCTGCTGGTTTGTTTGCTCCAGTTAACGCCATTTGTAGATGTCCATATGTCGTTAAGAGCGACTGACGTTGATGAACCGAATAGTTCTTCCCCACCGATGAGAAATAGTTTTTCGCCTGAACCATCGTCGAAGGCTACGACTTGATGCTTGCTGCGGGCGCTGAAGTCGGCGCTTGCTGTTACTTCAGTCCAGGTGATTGGTGTTGTTGTTATATCGCCGGACCAGACGTCATTTTTCAGTCCAGCGTCACCGCGACCGCCAATGACCCAGAGTTTGTCGTCATAGGCGACGCTCTGATGATTCCAACGGCCGCTGTAGCTCTGTGAGTCTCCGTTGCTAGTGCGTCGTGTCCAGTTGACGCCGTCACTACTAGACCAAGCATCATTTAGATAACTGCTGCTGTCTTGCCGGCCGCCAAAAATCCATAATAGGCCATTCGAGCTGAACATTTGATGGCCGCTGCGGACAAAGAAGGCTGCTTGGGTGGTTGCCTGAGTCCAGTCTGTGCCATTGCTTGAAGACCATATGTCATTAAGGTTGTCGCCGCCATCTGGTTGTTGGCCAGCGCTCAACCATAATGTGCCATTTAACTCAGCGATTTGATGATTGCTGCGTGCGGAGAAGGCGGCCGAATTTTTTTGTTCTGCCCAGCTAATGCCGTCAGTGCTTGACCATATTTCATTATTGGTGGTCTCTGACTCACCACCAAAAAACCACAGTTTATTGGTAAATGAGTGGGCTTGAACATTGCTGCGGCCTGTAAACTCGGAAGGACTGTCTTCCAGTATCCAGTGGCTGCCATCGGCGGATGACCAGACCTCGTTGCTGTAAGGTGTTAGTCCTGCGCTGGCTCTTCCGCCTGCTAGCCATAGGCGATTGTTAAAGACGGCAATGCTATGTTCATACAGGGGGCCAAAAGGTGCTGAGGCCGTCTCTTGAGTCCAGCTGGTGCCGTTGCTGGATGACCAGATATCAGCCAATACTCCAGCCACGTTGTTGAAGCCGCCAATCAGCCATAGCTTGTCATTGAAGGCAATGAGCTTATGGTCTCTGCGTGCAGAGAATTCGGCGGAGTCTATTTCTTTTGTCCAGCTGCTGCCATCAAACGACCAGATATCATTTAAATAGTTGCCGTCATGACCACCAATCAGCCATAGTTTACCGTTGAATGCTACCGTTTGATGCTGTCTTCTAGCTGTGTATGTCGCCGTAGGTGTGGCTTGATTCCAGATTAAACCATCTGCGGAAGACCAGGTGTCGCTTAAGTTGCTGCTGCCATCAAATCCTCCCGTTATCCAGTATTGACCGTTGAATTCACTAACGTCGTGATCGTAGCGGTAGCCAAACAAGGTTTTCAGGTCGGCTCCCACGTCCCATTTGCTCCCCGTGCCAGTGGGGCTGCTATAAAGCCAATTGTTTAGTGTTAGGCCGGCGGTTCGGCCGCCAATTAATATCATCCTGACGTCATTAGCATTGATCATCTGGTGATCATAAATACCGGCTCCGACGAAAAAGGCATTACTTGTTTCTTCTGTCCAGACTTCGCCATTGCTGCTTGACCAGATATCTGTTTGGGCTGAATCGTTCACGCCACCAATCAGCCACAGCTTATTGTCAAAGACGATTAATTCATGACTGTTGCGGCCCGAAAAGCGGTTCTGTGAAAGGGTGGCCGGGTCACTGGGTTGGCCGCTATTTTCTAAGGTGTAGTAGGTAACGTTATTCAGAGTTGCAGTGGGGTCGGTGACGCTTGTGCCGGTTAAGTTGACGGAGTATCCACCTGCACAGCCTCGGCAGTTTCTATCGGGATTGCTATAGAACTGTAGTCCTGATGTCGCAGCAGGTAAGTCAACCTGGGTATCGTTGCTGCCGATCCAGGCGGTAAAAGGTACTTCGTTGGTGACTATCAGGCTATAGCTGCTAGAACCCGCTGTGTAGGCGCCTTCAGCGGTGACTGAAGCGGTGATGAGGGTGGTGCCTGTGGCCCCATTTGTTGGAATGGTAACTTCGCCAGTAAATTCATTCACAGTGGCCACGGATGTGTCGCTGCTGGCATATGAAACGGTGCTGTTTGGGTTTGTCGGGCTTTCGGCTTTATTCGTAAATGTATAATCTACACTGCGAAGAAATTGGTATTCAGTGATTGGCCCGACATCGGTGAAGTTGATAGTGGGTGCGCCTGTGCCAGTGCCGCCTCCACCACCACTACTTGGAGTCACACCGCCACCGCCACCGCCGCATGCGATTAGTAGCGCAGATATTAGCGATAGGCAGATGATTTTGAAGCTATGGCTGATGTTGATCATGTTTTTTCCGGCGGTCATCAAAGCATTAATTTTAATAAGCTTAGGCAACTTAATTGAAGGGTGTGTTCTTGTTAATGCGTACTGAAATATTTCAGTACGCGTGAATTTATCCAAGTGAATGAAAAAGTTGTTGAAGCTTGTATTCCTTATAACTTAGCGGCACTTTAACGCAAAATTGAAACAGCATATTACCCTTGCTCTGTGCCTTCGAGCAAACATGGCGTGTAAGTGGTGAGTAAATCTATAGTAAAATCCTGGCTAATTGAAAACAACCCAAGTAGAAATGTATGGAAATTATTGTAAACGGAGAGTCACGTCAGGTCGCCAAGCAATATACCGTGGCGCAGTTGCTTGAATCTATGGAGCTGGTGGGACGTCGCTTGGCGGTTGAGATTAACCTTGAGATTGTGCCACGCAGCACGCATGCCGAACATCAGCTACAGCCGGGTGACAAGGTCGAGATTGTTCACGCTATCGGGGGCGGTTAGCCGTTGGTTAGAGCAATAGTGCTCAACGCGCTATAATCACCGCTTTCGTTTTAGCCTCGCACACAGGAATTTACATGTCTGATACAGATCAAGCTGCTGGCCGTGACCCTCTGGTCATCGCCGGTGTTGAATACAACTCCCGCCTGCTGGTGGGTTCGGGCAAATACAAAGATCTGGAAGAGACTCGTCTGGCCACTGAGGCCTCGGACGCTGAGATCATCACCGTGGCGATTCGTCGCACCAATATCGGTCAGAACCCGGATGAGCCAAATCTGCTTGATGTAGTGCCGCTGGATAAATATACAATCCTGCCTAATACCGCCGGATGTTTTAATGCTGAGGATGCGGTGCGCACATGTCGCCTGGCGCGTGAGTTATTGGATGGCCATGACCTGGTCAAGCTGGAAGTGCTGGCGGATCAGAAGACCCTGTTTCCGGATGTGGTTGAAACACTGAAGGCGGCCGAGATCCTGGTTAAAGATGGTTTTAAAGTCATGGTCTACACCACTGATGATTTGACCATTGCCAAGAAGCTTGAGGATATCGGTTGTGTGGCGGTAATGCCGCTGGGCGGCCCGATTGGTTCAGGCCTTGGAATTTGTAATCCTTATAATATTCGCAACATTGTTGAAGAGTTGTCTGTGCCGGTGTTGGTTGATGCCGGGATTGGTACCGCCTCTGACGCTGCCTTGGCGATGGAGTTGGGCTGCGATGGTGTGTTGATGAATATGGCGATCGCCTGTGCCCAGCAGCCGGTGGTGATGGCCTCGGCCATGAAACATGCCGTGATTGCCGGGCGTCAGGCCTATCTGGCTGGGCGTATGCCGCGTAAGCGTTTTGCCAGTGCCTCATCGCCATTGTCCGGTACATTTTTCTAGTTGCTACTAATTTTATGTCCGCCCACGAAAAAGTGGGCGTGAGCCTGCCATGCCTGATATTAATCCTGAAATAAAACGTCGCACCGTCCGTAGTTTCGTTCGCCGTCAAGGTCGCATGACCGATCTGCAGCAACGTGCCCTGGATGATTTGTGGCCAAAATACGGCCTAGAAGCGGGCGAAGAGCTGTTGGATCTGGATGTCGTGTTTGGTCGCTCAGCACCGCGTGTCTTGGAGATCGGTTTTGGCATGGGCGATTCGCTGGCCGATATGGCGGTGGCTCATCCTGACAACGACTATATCGGTATCGAAGTGCATCGCCCCGGTGTTGGGCGGCTGTTGTCGCGGGTTGAAGAGCAGGGCTCGAGCAATGTGCGGGTGTTTTGTCATGACGCCATCGAGATCCTCAAAAAACAGATTGCTGATGAGTCACTGGATAGAGTGTTGTTGTTCTTTCCTGATCCGTGGCACAAAAAGCGTCACAACAAGCGTCGCATTGTTCAGGCTGAGTTTGTTGAGATGATTCGCAGCAAACTCAAACCGGGTGGTGTGTTTCACATGGCCACCGATTGGCAAGACTATGCCGAGTGGATGATGGCGGTGATGGGTGAGGCTAAAGCTAAAGGCTTCGAGAATATGGCCGGTGCCGGTGAATATTCAGAGCGGCCTGAATATCGTAGCGTGACCAAGTTTGAACGCCGCGGCCATCGACTCGGCCATGGGATTTGGGATTTGCTGTTTAAAAAGTCGTAGGACTACCCACGCTGCACCCGCTTTATAGAGTGTATTCAGCAATTTGTTTTTGCTTCCTGCCTTTTGGTCGTGACATCTGAACCAGCTCTACTTTTTTCCCTGAGTAGATTTACTTATCGCAGCTATTCCCAATACGATGAGTATGTATGACACATAGTTCCAGACACCTTCTCGGTTATATGCCATTAACCCGAGTCCAACCAATGAAACTACAAAACCAATGATTTTAAGGTGGGTATACAACTCGGAATTCCTTCTTTGTCCTGAAAGGGGGTGTCGATGCAATCGCTGTTTGATCTATGCGATATTCAATAGCCCCAATACTCCCTCCAAACCACAATGATTGAGTGATGTGTGTGCCTGCTGTTGCACAGTTGGTTTGGCGTGATAGGCAATGCTCAGTCCTGCTTCTTTCATCATCACCAGGTCATTGGCACCGTCACCCATAGCGACAACTTGCGATGGTTTGATACCCAACTCCTCACACTTTTGCAGCAGGAAATCAGCCTTGGCCTGAGCGCCGACAATATGGCCGTGGATCTCGCCGGTAAGTTTACCGTTTTCAAATTCCAGTGTGTTGGCCAGGGTGTAGTCCAGCCCCAGACGAGCCTTGAGCTTGTCGGTGAAATAGGTAAAGCCACCAGAGACCAGGGTGGTTTTAATATTTTTATCCTTAAGTCCGGCCAGCATCTGTTCCGCTCCGGGATTGAGTTGCAGGCGTTCGTTGTAGACATGCTCCAGGGCGTTCTCTTCAAGGCCGGTGAGCAGGGCGATGCGGCGACGCAGTGAGGTCTCGAAATCGATCTCGCCACGCATGGCTGCTTCGGTGATCTCGGACACCTGCGGTTTAACGTTGATGAAGTCGGCAATCTCGTCGATGCACTCGATGCTGATTAGGGTCGAGTCCATGTCGGTGACCAGCAGTTTGACCTGCGAGGGATCAAAACCCTCGGGTAACAGGTTGATGTCAAAGTCTTCCTGCTGTTTGCGCATGGCCAGTTTTTTTTCATCAACTTTGCCGTCGATCTGGATGCGGTAATAACCTTTGCCTTCCTGAAGTCGACCTTTGAATGATTCGGTCAGGGCGATTGCTTCGTGTTCGGTCAGGCGTGGGCCTTGTAATACCAGTGTTGCCATGGAGTTAAACCTTCATCATTTAGGTGGTGGCGTATTTTCCCATAGCCGCAGGGCTAGGGCAAAAACAGTTGCAGCAGTTCGTTGAGGTAGTTGCGGCCGCGCTCGGTGGGGCGAATCAGTTTTACGTCCCAGGCTATCAGCTCTTTTTCTTCGGCCTGACGTAATTGTTCCTCAATTACCGAGATGGGCAGGCCGGTGTGATCAGAAAATAGATGCGGGGCAAAACCTTTTGTCAGGCGCAGGGCGTTAAGCATGAATTCAAAACCAGCGTCTTTTTGTGTCAGTGTTTGTTCCGTGCTGATGCGTGTCGGGCTGCTGGCGTTTTGCAGATATTCTTCCGGATGGCGCAGTTTGCTACGCCGGGTGATGTTTTGAAACTGGGCGTTGCTGATCTTGCCGTGGGCACCGGCGCCGATGCCGAGGTAGTCACCGAACTGCCAGTAATTGAGATTGTGCTGGCATTGGCGATTGGCCTTGGCAAATGCTGAGACCTCGTAGTTGCCGTAACCGGCCTCGGCCAGCTGTTCATGACACTGTTCCTGCATGGCCCATAGTTGTTCGTCTTTTGGCAACACCGGTGGATTGTGATGAAACGAGGTGTTGGGCTCTAGCGTCAGCTGGTAATGCGACAGGTGGGTTGGTTCCAGGGCGATGGCGGTGTGGATGTCCTCCAGCGCTTCAGCCAATGACTGTTTTGGCAGGCCGAACATCAGGTCGAGATTGAAATTGTCGAAGCCGGCGTCGTGGGCCTGTTCGGCGGCGCGAATCGCCTCTTTGCGACCGTGGATGCGGCCGATGCGTTGCAGGGCGTGGTTATTAAAACTCTGCACGCCGATGGAGAGACGGTTGATGCCCAGGTCGCGGAATTCATGAAATTTACCGGCCTCAATGGTGCCGGGATTGGCCTCTAAAGTGATCTCGGCATTGGCTGGCAGATTGAGGCGGGCGCGGATGCCACAGAGTAATTCATCCAGCGCCTCAGCGGAAAACAGGCTGGGCGTGCCACCGCCGATGAAGATGCTATGTACCTGTCGGCCCCAGATGTCGGGCAGCTCTTGTTCCAGATCGCTGATTAGCGCGGCAACATATTGTTTTTCCGGGATGCCGTTTTTGCCCTCGTGCGAGTTGAAGTCGCAATAGGGGCATTTGCGTACACACCAGGGGATGTGCAGATACAGGCTGAGTGGCGGCAGGGCGCTGAAGTTAAACATGTTTATTCTGTTTGGCTGGGCGTTAACGGCGGCTGATATTAGCACAGTCTCTTTTAAGCAGGTTTTTGTCAGGCTTTCTATATATCAACAAGCGATATAGATAATAGGATATCAGTATAATCTTATTGTCTGGAATGAGTTAGACTGCGACCCAAATCAGATTTAAGTCGTTGTTTGAGGAGTTGTTTGATGCAAGCCGTATCCCGCCAGTTGTTATTTTCAGTTGCGATTTCATTGCCCGTTGTAGCGTCAGCGACCAATGGTATGAATATGGAAGGTTATGGTCCGATCGCCCTGGGCATGGGCGGTACCAGCATGGCCTATGATAACGGCGTGGCGGCGGTGATGAACAATCCTGCCACCCTTTCACTAATGCCTGAAAAGAAGCGTCTGGATGTGGCCTTGGGGATGCTGGGGCCGAATGTGGAGTCTTCTGCCGGTGGCGCCTCGGCGGGGTCTGATGGTGACGCCTACTACATGCCGGCGATTGGCTGGGCCAAACACTATGGTGAGTGGACTGTCGGTATGGGCATGTTTGCTCAGGGTGGCATGGGCACGGATTTTTCTGGCAACAGCTTCATGGGTAACCCGGCTCAAGCGGCGACTTCGCCGGCGCTGGAAAATCGCAGTGAACTGTCGGTGGGGCGAATTGTGTTTCCGCTTGCCTATGATGCAGGCAACAACTGGCATTTTGGCGCCACGTTTGATTTTGTCTGGGCTGGCCTGGATATGAAAATGGCCATGAGTGAAGGCCAGTTTGCCGATCTGGCTAATCCAGCTTCACAACAGGCAGGCCGTGCCAGCGGCAGTCTGGTCGACGCCTTTGGTGGTATGTATGAACCTTTTGGCGGTACAGGCGTTTCGGCCCTGGACTACGCCTATTTCGATTACAGCAACGGCAATGATCTCAGTGGTAAGGCGCGTGGCGCCGGTTTTGGTGGCAAGCTGGGATTTGTCTTTGAGGTGGAAAAGGGTTTTAACCTTGCCGCCAGTTATCATGCCAAGACCTGGTTGAATGATCTGGAGACCGATGAGGCCAATATGCAGATGGCGGTCAATATCGATACCGGCGTTGCCGGTGGTGGCACCCCGTCTGGAACCTATGTTGATAGTGTGATTCCGCTGTCGGGCAAGATTACGATTAAAGATTTCCAGTGGCCAGCTATGTTGGCGCTTGGGGTATCAAAACAGCTTAATGAGCAGTGGCAGTTGGCGGCAGATGTTAAACGCATCCAGTGGGCCGATGTGATGAAGGATTTCACCATGGTATTTAATGCCGGTAATATTGCCAGCAATGGTGGTTTTGCGGGTAAGGAGATGACGGCGAGCTTGTTCCAGAATTGGGGTGACCAGGATGTGATCACTCTGGGGGCGGCCTATCAGGCGAATGCTGATCTGGTGCTGCGCGCTGGTGCCAACCTGTCAGACAACCCGGTGCCAAATCAATATTTGAATGCGCTGTTTCCTGCCGTGACTGAAGACCACTATACCGCTGGATTTGGTTACGCCTTTTCTCAATCCGACACGGTGGATTTTGCCCTTAGCCATGCGCCTGAGGTCAGTTTTACCAGTGCCAGCGGTATTACCAGTACGCATGCGCAGACAAGTTGGCAGCTGATGTTTAGCCGGGGCTGGTAGTTACATAAAACATGTTTATGGGCCTCTGCGGAGGCCTTTTTTATTTCTGCCTTTGGTCAAAAACAGTGAAGTGCTAGGCTAGCCATCATGCTTGAACTTTACATAACCAATTTCATAAAGAGTCTTATCTTTCCGCCAGGTGGTTTTTTATTGTTGCTGTTGTTTGGGCTGCTGTTGCTCAAGTCGCGGCCCCTGATGGCAAAGCGCATACTGTGGTCTAGTCTTGTGCTTGCTTACCTGTTTAGTACACCATTGTTGTCTGGTCTGTTGATACAGCAAACTCAGGCTTTTCCCGCCTTAACTGAAAAAGAGATTAAACAGGCATCAGCACAGGCAATTGTGGTGTTGTCTGCCAGCCGTTATAAAAATGCGCCTGAATACGGTGTAGATACAGTGGGTAATAACACGCTAGCGCGACTACGTTATGGTGCTTACCTGCATCGACAGACAGGTCTGCCGATGTTGGTGAGTGGTGGCCATGTGCTTGATCATGAGGGCTACAGTCTGGCGCAGGTGATGGCGAATAGTCTGCGGGATGACTTTCAGATTGAAACGGTTTGGCTGGAAGATAACAGCCGCACTACCGCCGAGAATGCCCAGTTAAGTAAACAACTGTTGGCAGGAAAAAATATAGAGACAGTTTTTCTTGTGACTCACGCCTCACACATGCCGCGTGCCGCCAGTATTTTTGAACAGCAAGGTTTGCAGGTGGTTGCAGCACCAACCCGGTTTTACGTGATGCAAGACAACTGGTTCTTGCTGTTGTTGCCGAATGCGGGGGCAATGACTGATTCATACGTGGGCTTACATGAACTGGCTGGTCAGCTCTGGTACAAACTGCGTTATTGATTTGTTTGGTACAGCGGTAGCTGTTTGATGCGCTCACGAATCCGTTCTAATTGCTTTGCATAGGCCTTGCCTTCAACACCACCATAACGGCGTTCAAAATCTTTCTGGCTAATATTTTCTGGCAGGCCTGTTATGTCAGGGAAAAAGCTTGTTTCCTTGTTCAAATTAGTTTTCTGTAGCTGCAATGCGCTGTCAGCTTGGGTCGCCGCAGTTGCAAACATGATGCCTGCCTGATCGGTTGCCAGGTCGACAAAACTAAACCCAGACCCGCCACGTAGAGCATCGCCGAGTTCCTTGAATTCACCAATGGCAAAGCTGATGTCATGGTCAGCAAGAACTTTAAGCATGACTGAGTAAATGAAATGCAGGCTCAGATCCTGGCGCTGTGCCAGATAACTTGTCGCTGAGGCCTTTTGGCAACGATTAACCTCTTTGACTGGGATGACATTGTTGAGCAGGGTGTTGAATTTGTCGTTGCCAAAAAAGATCGCTGTTGCGAACAGGGCTGCCTGGTTTTCCTGGGCTGCTTGTTGTGGGTTATTGCTGTGTTGCGATGCGGATGAAAACACTTTCGCCAAATAGTGAGCCAGGCTTTTGTTGCGGTCTTGATGATATTGCTGGCACAACTGCTTGTAATAACGGTGGATTGATTCTGTAGTGCCAAGGGTGTCGATGTTTGTCCCCAACAGGCCTGATTGCTTCAGACCGCTGGTTATGGTTTTTGCCAGGTTGGGCAGGGGTTGATATTGAATAATCAGGCTATGGTCGCTTGTCTGAATGCCCTTCACCGAATCTAGTAGTTGCCTGCTATGAAGTTTGCCAAGTAGTTGTGCCAGTGCGAATTCAACTATGGCTTGGGTTGCTGTTTGTGGCAAAGAAAGTTTACCGATGTCGAGCTGTTTGAAAACCAGGCCGTCGCTGTTTGCAGCCAAATGCAGGCTGGCGTTAATGAACGGGCCAAATGGGTTTTCTGGGATATGCAGCGACAGATTAAGACTGGTGCCGTCAGCGGCAGATAAATGCGCCTTGCCTTGTAGCCGTTTGATGCTGCGAGCGGCCAGGGTGAGTCCCGCATTCAGGTCGTCTTCAGTCATCCGTAGCGGCCATTGGCGCTTGAAGTGGCTGGCGTAGTCGAGCTGTTTGATGATGCGCTTAACTTTTTTGATTGAATGGCTGTCGACGACGGCACTGGTTTGGATACTGGCTTGCTCGGCGCTAATGGCTTGCAGCAGCAAAATCGGCGCGATGCCGATTCCGAGCAGTAGAAAAATAATCGCGTATTTAATCAGTCTGGCCATGTGGAACCCTTGCTCTATTGCTTATGGCGAGAGTATAGCGATGTTGGCATAGCTAAGATGTGGCTTGTTGCAGAAGCGTAAAAAGAGCGCACATGGAACCTTAATTAGTCTTTAAGGGGGGGGAGGGGGAGGAGGGGAAAAGACTCGTCCCATGTGCGCTAACTAGAGATAACTAAATCTACTACGAGAAAGAGTATGTCAAATTAATTATATAAATACTAATCGAAAGTTTTTATGGTTTCTATAGTTTATAGTCTATTATTTGTTTCTGGTTATGCGACGGTTTCAAACGTATCATGGTTAGGGAAAATGAATATTGGCTTGGATAAAAATGTGGAGTGAGTTTAAAAAGGTGCGCACATGGGGATTGGAGTTGTCTTTTTTGGGGGGAGGGGAGGAGATAAAAGACTGTTCCCATGTGCGCAAAGAAAAAAACTATGTTTACTACGTGAGTAACTATGCCAAATTGTTTGCATAAATAAAAATAGAAAGAATTTATTGTTACAATAGTCTAATGTCTATGCGTGGGTATGTTAAACAATGATTAAAATAAGGAATGCGACCTTTAGACAGCTGCAGCTGTTTGAATCTATTGCAAGAAATGGTTCGTTTACCGAGGCAGCGGAGGAGTTGCATTTGACTCAGCCCACGGTCTCCATGCAGGTCAAAAAGCTGACCTCCATTATCGGCATGCCTCTATATGAGCAGGTTGGCAAACGAATTGCGCTAACTTCGGTGGGCCAAGAGCTGCTCAAAACCTGTAAATCAGTGTTTGCCTCACTGGATGATTTCCAGATGACTGTTTCAGATATTAAAGGGGTCAAGATGGGCAATCTTCACATTTCAGGCGTGACCACGGCGGAGTACTTTGCGCCGCGTATTCTGGGTAGTTTTTGCAAAAAATATCCCGGCATCAATGTGGCGTTGGAAGTGACCAATCGTCGCCGGGTATTGGAACGGCTAGAGGACAATCTGGATGACATCTATATCGTGGGCCAGGCCCCCACCGGGTCTGGGATTCACGCTATTCCCTTTTTGACCAATCCGCTGGTGATCCTGGCCTCGCCTAACCACCCCTTGGCAGGCAAAAAGAATATCCCTGTCGAGGCCCTGGCGCGGGACAACTTCATCATGCGCGAACCGGGTTGCGGCACCTTCTTGACCATGGACCGCATGGTCAAGGATCGCAGCGTCCAGTTTCGCAGCAGTATGGCCTTGGGTAGCAACGAAGCCATCAAGCAGGCTGTGATTGGCGAGCTGGGTATCTCTATGTTGTCGATCTATGCCCTGGTGCATGAAATCAGTTCCGGTGAGCTGGTGGTGCTGGATGTGGAAGGTTTTCCGCTTAACGACGAATGGTATCTGTGTTTTCCCGAGGGCAAAAAACCTTCGGTGGTGGCCGAGGTGTTTACCGAATATATGCTTAGTGAAGGGCGGGAGCTGACACTGAGTTCGTTGCCGTCATCATGGAAAGAGAAAGGGAAGAACAATCATTAGGGTGCCCATTAGCGAGGTCGCGGCTTGGCCCGCCGGGTCGGTTCAGACTGCAATGGGTCGTCTGGCCAATAATGTTTTGGATAACGTCCTTTCATGTCTTTTTTTACCTCAGCATAACTGCCCTGCCAGAAACCTTTTAGATCTTGTGTGACTTGCATGGGTCGTTGCGCCGGTGATAACAGGTGCAGCAGCAGTTTGACCTTGCCGTTGGCAATCGTCGGTGTGTCGGTGGCGCCAAACATCTCTTGTAGTCGCACCGGCAGGATGGGTGGGTGGTTGTCGTAGTTAAGGGCAATGCGTGAGCCGGTGGGCACTTGAATGTGTGTTGGTGCCAGTTCGTCTAACTGTTGCTGCTGTGGCCACGGCAGCAAGGTATTCAGTGCTGCTTGCAGGTCTAGTTTGTCGAGATGGCTGAGGCGACTCATGCCGTTGAGAAACGGTGCTAGCCATTCATCTAAATTATTTAGTAACGCTTGGTCAGAAACATCTGGCCAATTGTCTGGCAGATGCTGATGTAAAAACTGTAGCCGTTGTTGCCATTGCCAATTTCTTTTGCTCCAGGGCAGGCATTGCAGGCCGGTTTGGCGTATGCCTTCTATCAGCGCGGTACAAATTTGTTCTGGGTTTGGGTTGTCCAACTGTTTTTCTTTGAGCACCACCTCCCCAAGGCAATGTTGCTGCACTGCTTGAACGAGCTTGTTGCGTTGATCCCAGTTGGTTTTGTTTTTTGTTTTGATCAGCAGGCTGAAATGTTGTTCGATTTGTTGAGCGTCGATGGCGGCGGCGAGAAAGATGCGCGCCTCGGTTTGTCTGGCGCCTAGTTCGGCGATGACCAGATAGGGTTCGTTGGCTAGGCTTTCGTGTTCGCCAAATTCTGCACCACGACCATTGGCCAGCAGGTAACGGCCATCTTTACCTGGTCGGCGTTGGGCGATTCGATCTGGATAGGCCAGGCCGAGCAGTACGCCAGTGAGTGACAGGTCGTTGTTGTAATTGTCGGTGTTGAGTTGTTGTTGCCATTGTCGGGCTGATTGTTGAATGCGTTTTAGATTGGCCTGCTTGTCGTTTGTTTGTAGCAATCTCAGGCGGCTATTCAAGTCGCTGTCAGGGTGGTTGGTTTTGCGCAGCGGGTCACGTTCGGATAATAGCGCCGAGATCTGGCAGGCCAGTTTTCCAGCACCTATCTGTTTGCCTTTTAAGACCATGTGGGCCAGACGTGGGTGCAGGGGCAGCTTTGCCATTTGTTGGCCGTGATCGGTGATGCGTAAGTCGTTGTTCAGCGCGCCCAGCTGTTTTAATAAATCCTGTGCCTGGTTGAATGTTGCCTTTGGCGGCGGGTTGAGCCACTGCAGTTGTGCTGGATCGTGGCAGCCCCACTGGGCCAGTTCCAGGGCTAGTGGAGCAAGGTCAGCTTCGAGGATTTCTGCTGCGCTATGGGCCAACAGTTTTTGTCCTTGAGGCCAGAGGCGATAGCAGCTGCCGGGTTCCAGTCGGCCGGCGCGGCCACGACGTTGTTCGGCCGAGGCTTGAGAGATATTGACGGTTTCTAGTCGGGTCAGGCCGGTGGCTGGTTCGAAGCGCGGTACTCGCGCCAGGCCAGAATCGATGACGATGCGAACGCCTTCGATGGTCAGGCTGGTTTCGGCGATGTTGGTGGCCAGCACGATCTTGCATTTGCCTTTAGGCGCTGGCTGGATGGCTTTTTCTTGTGCGTCGAGCGACAGGTCGCCGTAGAGGGGGGTGATTAAAATATCATCGCCCAGCCCTATATCCAGTCTCATTTGTTGCAGTTGTTGTTCCAGCCGGCGGATCTCGCCAGTGCCGGGCAGGAAGACCAAAATGCTGCCTGTTTCCTGTTGCAGGGCCTTGGCGATAACGCTGGCCTGATGTTGCAACAGCTGTTCGCGTCTGGCCCGTGGCGGTGCAGGTAGGTGATGAATTTCAACCGGAAAACTGCGGCCTTCGCTGCTGACCAAGGGGGCGTCACCGAGTAATCTTGCTGTCGCCGCGCCATCGAGGGTGGCGGACATGACCAGTATTTTTAGGTCATCGCGCAGGGCGGCCTGGCTCTCCAGGCATAAAGCCAGACCTAAATCGGCCTGCAGACTGCGTTCGTGGAATTCGTCGAAGATCACCAGGCCGACAGCATCGAGTTCAGGGTCGCTTTGTAACATCCGGGTCAGCACACCTTCGGTGACTACCTCGATGATGGTGTTTGGCCCAATCTTACTGTCCATTCTTATGCGGTAACCGACAGTGCCACCAACTTTCTCTTTCAGGCTGGCGGCCATGAAGTGGGCGGCATTACGTGCTGCCAGCCGGCGCGGTTCCAGCATCACAATCTTTTTTCCATTTAGCCAGGGTGCGTTAAGCAATGCCAGTGGCACACGAGTGGTTTTGCCCGCGCCGGGTGGGGCTTGCAGCACCACATTGTGGCAAGCCGTGAGGGCCTGAGCTAATTCATCAAGTATTGAGTCGATCGGGAGTGTCATTGTTTTTTGATCTAAATCACAAAAAAATAGAGCCTAATTGTTAGGTTGGGCGCAATTAAAAAATAAATTCAGTTTGATTTAATTTTGTAGCGCTATTTTGCCCCGTAAGTTGATTACGTCCTTGCATTTTGGTGGATGGTGTCAAGTGAATTGTAAACGGAAAAAGGAGTTGAAATGAACAAAATGACAATATCTATGGAAAGAATTGGTGTGGATGTTAGTGGGCATTCGCAATGCCTGCCGATGGAAAAAGAACGCGTTCAGCGTGCCAAAGCAGCCTATAACACGCGTCGAATCGATACAGACAAGATTGCATCGCTGTTGACTGGTGAGGTAAGTCCGAGGGCTGGTGATCTAGTGCTGGCCGAGGTTGTTAGGCTGGGCCAGCATAAACGTATTGAGCTGGGCCACGGGCGGCGAGCAACGCTTTTCCCCGGTGACGAGGTGATCATTTGTTATGGCAATCGTTATGCCCCGGATCAATTTGAGGCAGAGATTCCAGCTGACCTGGGAGAATGCCACTTGGTGGCTGCGGGTGGCGTGGCTTCCTCTTGTCTGAGTCGGAACAGTAAAATAAGAGCCCCGACCAGGATTCGTCCAATAGGCTTGTTGGCGGATGCCGCTGGCAAGCGTATCAATATGTCTGACTGGGCATTGCCGGCGCTACCCCCATTAAGGAGCAATATTCCGGTTGTGACTGTAGTGGGAACCTCTATGAATGCAGGCAAAACAACTACGGCCGCAAATATGATCAAGGGTCTTAGTCGTGCTGGTTTGAAGGTCGGTGCTGCAAAAGTGACTGGCACAGGTGCCGGTGGTGATGTGTGGTTAATGAAAGATTCTGGCGCAGCTGCGGTATATGATTTTACTGATGCTGGTTATGTCTCGACCCATCTTACCCCCATTAGTGAGTTGGAAAATATTGCCTCTAATCTGCTGATGCAGTTGGTGCAAGATGCTGTGGATGTAGTTGTCCTGGAGGTCGCAGATGGATTGCTGCAAGAGGAGACCAGTGGTCTGCTTCGCTCCGAAAAATTTCGCGCCATGATTGACTCTGTAATATTTTCTGCTGGTGATGCAATGGGGGCGCATCATGGTGTTGAATGGTTGCGTCAAAATGATATTCCTGTCATTGCAGTGAGTGGGGCACTTACTGCATCGCCATTGGCGCGTCGTGAAGCACAGCAGATTATAGATCTTCCTGTTCTTGGTACTGCCGAGCTTTCATCTGCTGAGATTGTGGGCTTACTGAAGCTGAATCAAGCAGTTCAGAACGTATCAATTCAGGCAGCGTCATGACCTCAGTACCGCCTATCCTGAAAGGCCGGCGTACTGTCTTATTAGCGCGGCTTATTGCCAATGGTGTGGCAACGGCGTTGTTGATGGTCGGTGTTGCCTTGTTAATCAAACAATTGTTTGATTCGTTTATTAGCTCAAGCCCCGAGGCAGGGTTTGAACAGCTGGTTTGGTATGGCGTGGGATTGTTTGTGGCGGCATTGAGCCTGGCGGGTCTGAGTATGTTGGAACGAATTGATGCCGAGAAGATGGGCCAGGATTTTACCCATGAAGTGCGCTCAGGCCTGTTTTCTCACATGAGCCGTCTTGCACCTCGTGAGCTGCAGAAACGTAGTCGTGGCGGAGTGTTGTTGCGATTCATTGGTGATCTTACTGCGTTACGGCAATGGGTTAGTTTGGGTGTGGCACGCCTTGCTGTAGCAAGTATCACGGCGATAGTCACTTTGCTTGCCCTGTCATTTATCAGTATTCCTTTGGCGCTTAGCGTTGGCATTTTTATGTTTGTCGGAATGGCTGTAGCGGTCGGCATGGGTAAGTGGCTGCAAACAACAGTGCGAGAGGCGCGTCGGCGGCGGGCCTACTTAGCCGCCAATGTTACCGAGAAGATTTCTGCCCTGGGTGTGGTGCAAATCCATGGCCAGACGCGCCGTGAAAAACGACGCGTGCGGCGTCAAAGCCAGCGCCTGGTTCAGGCGATGGTGGCGCGTGCACGTGCGATAGGCATGCTGCGTGGCGTGGTGGAACTAACCAGTGCACTTGCTAGCGGTGCGGTGCTGCTATTGGGCGCGGTATTAGTGTCGAAGGGCCAGGCAACGCCGGGCACGGTAGTGGCCGCAATGAGCATTGTTGGCCTATTAACGCCGGCGCTTAAAGACGTGGGACGTGTACAGGAGTATTGGCATGGCGCTTTGGTATCGCGGGAGAAGATTGTTAGTTTTCTTGAGATGAATCCGCTGGATAAAAAAGTGCTTAAAAAGACAAGACTGAAAAAAGGTCCTGGAAATATTTCTTTTGATGATGTCCATGTGGCGGGTGCATTGCACGGTTTTAGCGCTGAGGCAAAAGCAGGTCAGGTAATTGCGTTGGTGGGGGCGAATGGTTCCGGAAAGTCTACCCTGTTGGCTCTGGTGGCACGCTTGATGGATGCTGAGCAAGGGCGGGTAATACTTGATGGTCAAAACATTGCCCGTGTCTCTTTGGCTTCGTTAAGGCGTTCGGTGGGTCTGGCATCTCCCGATCTTCCTTTGTTGCGTGGCACCATTGAACGCAATCTTCGTTACCGCCTGCCCGGTGCATCTGCAGAGCAAGTGGCTGATGTGCAAGCCTTATGTGGAATAGAAAGTTTATTGGATGAGTTGCCAGACGGTATTCATACGCGAGTAACAGAAGATGGCGCAAACTTGTCTTTAGGACAGCGTCAGCGCTTGGCCTTGGCACGGGCGTTATTAGGCAAGCCAAGGCTGTTATTGCTGGATGAAATGGATGCCAACCTCGATCAGTATGCCGGTGATGCCTTGCGCTCAGTTCTCAATTGTTATGAGGGAACTGTAATCATGGTCAGTCATCGACCTGACTGGGTGGCGATGGCCGATACGGTCTGGCATCTCAGGGATGGTCGTTTGCTGGAACAAGGTCCACCTGGTCAATTGTTGCAAGGCAATGGGCCAACAGCCGCTTTGTTTCAGCGGCCCCGGTTGGTGGTTAATGGAACCTAAAAGAATATTATTTGGCTTTTTAGTGATGACAATTTTATCTTTGAATTTCGGGGCGGTATCTATGAGTGCTGAGCTACCTCGTGCAAAAGTGCAAAAAGTCGAATTGAAAGGTTTGCTCGATTATTATTTGTACCTTCCAAAAAACATAAGCGAGTCCTCGCG
>Ga0316207_10001502_pt1 | contig 28379 bp, 38 predicted proteins | sample 6weekpyrite_MG_FD_204943 | JGI IMG/M metagenome (GOLD analysis project Ga0316207, IMG submission 204943) | Microbial mat bacterial communities from mineral coupon in-situ incubated in ocean water Damariscotta River, Maine, United States -... | ecosystem: Environmental > Aquatic > Marine >...
CGTAACGCGAAGTAAAAGTAGAGGAATAGTAGCGTGCCACGTTCGATTACTAAGGGACCATTTGTAGACTTACACCTCATGAAAAAGGTAGTAGATGCAATTGAGTCAAAAAATAAGCGCCCTATCAAGACCTGGTCGCGCCGTTCAATGGTTGTGCCTGATATGTTGGGTTTGACTATGGCAATTCATAATGGCCGTCAACATGTACCAGTATTAATTACTGAAAACATGGTTGGTCATAAGTTAGGTGAATTTGTCCCGACCCGTACGTTTAAGGGTCACATTGCGGACAAGAAGTCGAGATAAGAGGAACTACTGATGCAGGTTAACGCAAAATTAAGTAAGGCCAATATCTCGGCACAAAAGGTTCGTCTTGTTGTGGATCAAATTCGCGGCAAGTCAGTTGAGAGTGCGATTGATATTTTGACATACAGCCCTAAAAAAGCTGCTCACCTTGTTAAAAAGGTGCTGATGTCAGCAATCTCTAACGCAGAACATAATGAAGGCGCAGATATCGATGAGCTTAAGGTATCAACTGTCTTTGTTGACGAAGGTCCGACTATGAAGCGCTGGCGTGCACGTGCACGTGGTCGTGCTAACCAAATTTTAAAACGGAGCTGCCACATTACCGTGACAGTTTCGGACGCGAAGTGAGGCTGTAATGGGTCAAAAAGTACATCCAACGGGTATCCGTCTCGGTATTGTTAAAGACTGGAACTCAAAATGGTATGCCGAGCACGGTGATTATGCAGACAACCTGCATAACGATCTGCAGGTACGTGAATTTTTGAAGAAAAAGTTAGCAGCAGCGTCTGTTAGCCAAATTCAGATTGAACGTCCAGCAAAGAATGCGCGCATTACAATTCATACTGCGCGTCCAGGTATCGTGATTGGTAAGAAAGGCGAAGATATTGATTCGCTTCGTGCTGCTGTCTCTAAGATGATGGGCGTACCGGTTCACATTAATATCGAAGAAATTCGTAAGCCGGAACTTGATGCCTACCTGGTTGCTGAAAGCATTGCGCAGCAGTTAGAGCGTCGCATCATGTTCCGTCGTGCTATGAAGCGTTCGATTACAAATACAATGCGTCTTGGCGCACAAGGTATTCGTATCCAGGTAGGTGGTCGTTTGAATGGTGCAGAAATTGCGCGTTCCGAATGGTACCTGGAAGGTCGCGTACCACTGCACACATTGCGTGCAGATATTGATTATGGCGTTGCCGAAGCTAATACAACTTACGGCATCATTGGTGTAAAAGTCTGGATCTTCAAGGGTGAGATTATTGGCAACGAAGAAGTTGTTGAAGCCGCACCTGAGAAAGCAGCAGCTAGTTAAGGGGTTTTAGAGATGCTGCAGCCGAAACGCACAAAATTCCGTAAGCAAATGAAAGGCCGTAACCGCGGTCTTGCACAAGCAGGAAACAAAGTCAGCTTTGGTGAATATGGCCTTAGAGCTGTTGACCGTGGTCGTATTACAGCACGCCAGATCGAGGCGGCTCGTCGTGCGATGACACGTCACATTAAACGTGGTGGTAAAATCTGGATTCGAGTTTTTCCAGACAAACCAATTTCCAAGAAGCCTTTGGAAGTACGTATGGGTAAAGGTAAAGGTAATGTTGAATACTGGGTTGCCCAGATTCAGCCGGGTAGCATGCTGTATGAAATGGAAGGTGTTACAGAAGAGATTGCTCGTGAAGCATTCCGTCTTGCTGCAGCGAAATTGCCATTACGCACAGCCTTTATTACGCGGACGGTAATGTAATGAAAGCTAATGAATTACGAGAAAAGAGCGTAGATGATCTTAACAACCAGCTTGTTGAGCTTCTTCGTGAACAATTTAACTTAAGCATGCAGAAGGGTACTGGTCAGTTAGCCAAGCCTCATCTGATTAGCGAAGTGCGCCGCAATATTGCGCGCGTTAAAACTGTATTGACCGAGAAGGCAGGTGCTGCGTAATGAGTGACCAGCAGGAAAAATCACAGCGTACGGTAACCGGACGTGTAGTTAGCGACAAAATGGATAAGACCATTACGGTTCTTGTTGAACGTCGTGTGCCACATCCTTTGTACAAAAAGTACATTCGTCGCTCTAGCAAATTACATGCTCATGATGAAAAGAACGAGTGTCATGAAGGTGATACGGTAACGATTGCGCAATGTCGCCCACTGTCCAAAAGCAAGACCTGGACACTGGTTGAAGTTGTTGCGCAGGCGAATCAGGCATAAAGGCAGGAAGATAAGACCATGATTCAGATGCAAACAATGTTAGATGTGGCCGATAACAGTGGCGCACGTCGTCTTATGTGTATCAAAGTGCTGGGTGGTTCGCACCGTCGATATGCACGTGTTGGTGACGTCATTAAAGTGTCCATTAAGGAAGCAATTCCACGTGGCAAAGTGAAAAAAGGTGATGTCTACAATGCAGTGGTTGTGCGCACTAAAAAAGGTGTGCGTCGTTCAGATGGTTCGTTGATCCGTTTTGATGGCAATGCAGCCGTTTTATTGAATGCGAACCTTCAGCCAATAGGTACACGTATCTTTGGACCAGTAACTCGCGAGCTGCGTACTGAGAAATTTATGAAAATTGTCTCATTAGCGCCAGAAGTGCTTTAGGTCGAGGTGTAAAGATGAACAAGATTAAAAAAGGTGATCAGGTGATGATTCTGGCCGGTAAAGATAAAGGCCAGACAGGTAACGTTATTCGTGTTTTAACGAATAACAAAGTGCTTGTTGAAAACATCAATATGGCGAAACGCCACACCAAGGGCAACCCACAAGCAGGTATTGCAGGTGGCATTATCGAGAAAGAAATGCCGCTGCATATTTCAAATGTAGGACTGGTTAATCCAGCTACAGGTAAGGCTGATCGAGTTGGTTTTAAAACACTCGAAGATGGTCGCAAAGTGCGTTTCTTTAAATCCAACAACGAAGTTGTTGACGCGTAATTCAGGTGCAGCATGGCTAGATTGCAAGAAAAATATCGCGACACTATCACTAAACAGCTCATGGACCAGTTTGGTTACAAGAGTGTGATGGAAGTGCCGCACATCGAAAAAATCACGTTGAATATGGGCGTGGGTGAAGCATTGGCTGATAAGAAGGTGATGGAGCATGCGGTTTCTGACATGACTCAAATTGCCGGTCAGAAGCCAGTCGTAACACTTGCTCGTAAATCAGTAGCAGGCTTCAAGGTTCGTGAAGGCTATCCTATTGGTTGTAAAGTGACTTTGCGTGCTGACCGCATGTATGAATTTTTAGATCGTCTGATCAGTATCTCGATTCCGCGTATTCGCGATTTCCGTGGTCTGAGTCCCAAGTCATTTGATGGCCGTGGTAACTACAGCATGGGCGTTAAGGAACAAATCATGTTCCCGGAAATCGACTACGACAAGATTGATGAACTACGTGGTATGGATATTACATTTACTACGTCGGCAAAGACTGATGATGAAGGTCGTGCGCTGTTAAAAGCGTTCAACTTCCCGTTTAAGAGCTAAAGGACAGATTCATGGCTAAAACGTCAATGATTAATCGCGAGCACAAGCGTACCAAGCTTGTTGCTAAGTATGCAGCTAAACGTGCTGCACTGAAGGCAAAGCTTAAGGATCCAACCTTGAGTGATGAAGAATACGAACAGGCTTTTAAGCAGTTCCATTCATTACCTCGTGATTCAAGTTCAGCTCGCCAACGGAAACGTTGTCGTGTAACCGGTCGTCCACATGGTGTCTACCGTAAATTTGGTCTGTCTCGTCAGAAGCTGCGTGAAGCAGCGATGCGTGGCGATGTCCCTGGCCTTGTTAAGGCTAGTTGGTAACAGGATTTAGGAATACAGTTATGAGTATGAGCGACCCTATAGCAGATATGTTGACCCGCGTACGTAACGGTCAAGCTGCAAATAAAGTTGATGTAACAATGCCATCATCCAAAGCCAAGGTAGGTATTGCCAAGGTTTTGCAAGATGAAGGTTACATTGCTAGTTATTCTGTTGCCGAAGGCAGCAAGCCAACGCTGACCATCGTATTACGTTACTACGAAGGTAAGCCGGTTATTGACATGCTTAAACGTGTCAGCCGTCCTGGTCTTCGGACTTACAAGGCGGCCAACGACCTACCGAAGGTGATTGCTGGCATGGGTGTTGCCATTATTTCTACTTCGCAAGGCGTTATGTCAGATCGCGCAGCCCGCAAAGCAGGCTGTGGCGGTGAAGTTATCTGTTACGTAGCTTAATTATTGGATTAAAACGATGTCACGTGTAGCAAAAAAACCTGTCGAATTGCCTAGCGGTGTTGAAGTTAACATCAATGGCCAGGAAGTCAGTGTAAAAGGCAGCAAAGGTACTTTATCTCATACGGTGCATGCTTCGGTTGAAGTATCACAAGCAGATAACGTATTAACATTTGCACCTCGCAATGCAGAAAAGCAATCAGATGCTTTAGCCGGAACCACTCGCGCATTGTTGAGTAATATGGTGACGGGTGTAAGCACTGGATTTGAAAGAAAGCTTGAGCTGGTTGGCGTTGGTTACCGTGCCAAGGCGCAGGGTAAAACGCTGAACCTGACATTAGGTCTTTCGCACCCAGTAAACTATGAAGCACCTGAAGGTGTAACAATTGAAACACCAAGCCAAACTGAAATTCTAGTTAAAGGCATGGACAAGCAACTCATCGGTCAAGTTTGTGCGAACATTCGTGCCTGGCGTCCACCAGAGCCATATAAAGGTAAAGGTATTCGCTACGCGGGTGAACATATTGTCCGCAAAGAAGCTAAGAAGAAGTAAGGTAGCTAATCATGGATAAAAAGACATCACGTTTACGTCGCGCGCGCCGCGGCCGTAGTAAGATTCGCGAACTAGGTATGGATCGTTTAACGGTTCATCGCACTCCGCGCCATATGTACGCGCAGGTGGTTGCACCGAATGGTAGTGAAATTCTTGCAAGTGCATCAACACTGGATCCTGAAGTTAAGAAAGGACTTTCTGGAACTGGAAATTCTTCTGCAGCTGCAGAAGTGGGTAAGGTCCTTGCTGAACGCGCAAAGAAGGCCGGTGTAACAAATGTTGCATTCGATCGCTCCGGGTTCATGTATCACGGTCGCATTAAGGCGTTAGCCGATGCTGCTCGTGAGAATGGCCTGCAATTTTAATTTTAGGGTTGAATCATGGCTAAGTTTGATCAAGCACAGAAACAAGACGACTTCATTGAAAAATTGGTTAACGTTAATCGCGTTGCCAAGGTAGTAAAAGGTGGTCGTATTTTTAGTTTTACAGCACTCGCAGTAGTGGGTGATGGAAACGGTAAAATTGGTTTTGGTTACGGTAAAGCACGTGAAGTGCCAGCTGCTATTCAAAAGGCAATGGAATCTGCTCGTCGTGGCATGATTACGGTTGACCTGGACGGAGGCACACTGCAGTACGCAATGATGGCTCGTCATGGTGCAGCACGAGTACACATGCAGCCTGCTTCTGAAGGTACCGGTATTATTGCCGGTGGCGCGATGCGCGCTGTCTTTGAAGTTGTCGGCGTACGTGACGTACTGGCTAAATGTATTGGCACCAACAACCCGATTAACGTTGTTCGTGCAACAATTAATGGTCTTCGCGATATGGCGTCACCTGCATCGATTGCAGCGAAGCGCGGCAAGACTGTCGAAGAAATTTTAGGGTAATTACGTCATGGCAGATAACAAAATCAAGGTAACGCTGGTACGTAGTACCTGTAAGCGCTTACCCAAACACAAAGCCTGTGTTGCAGGATTGGGGCTACGCCGTATGCATCACACGGTTGAAGTCATTGATACACCTGAAAATCGCGGCATGATAAACAAAGTTTCTTACATGCTTAAGGTAGAGGAAGCCTGAGATGCGTCTAAATACACTCAAGCCGGCTGCTGGCAGTAAGCAGAATCCTAAACGTCGTGGCCGTGGTATCGGTTCTGGTCTTGGTAAGACTGGTGGACGTGGTGTTAAAGGTCAAAAATCCCGTTCTGGTGGTATGCCTAAGATTGGTTTTGAAGGCGGCCAGATGCCAATTCAACGCCGCCTGCCAAAACGTGGCTTTATATCACGTGTTGGTATGACAACAGCTGAAGTTCGTTTGAATGAACTTGCAATGGTTGCTGATGGCGTTGCCGACATTATGTCTCTGAAAGCGGCAAATGTGTTGGGTAACAAAGTTAAACGTGCAAAAGTCATTCTTTCTGGTTCGATTGATAAAGCAGTCACGGTACGTGGCTTACGCGTAACAAAAGGCGCGCGTGAAGCAATCGAAGCTGCCGGCGGCAAGATCGAAGATTAATGGCAGCTTCAGGGGCAGCAATGGCAGGAGGATTAGGTGGCGCTGGTCGTCTAACTGAAATCCGCCAGCGTATATTTTTCCTGATTGGTGCTCTGTTAGTATTCCGGATTGGTACATTTATACCAGTTCCTGGTGTTGACCCTGTTGCGATGGGCGCACTGTTTGACCAGCAACGCGACAGTATCCTTGGCATGTTTAACATGTTTTCGGGTGGCGCCCTGGAGCGTATGTCGATTTTTGCTTTGGGCATTATGCCGTATATTTCGGCATCGATTATCATGCAGCTGTTGACGGTTGTATTACCAAAGCTGGAGCAGCTGAAGAAAGAAGGTGAGTCAGGTCGGCGTAAGATTACATCTTACACACGTCGTGCAACGGTGGTATTGGCCAGCTTTCAGGCCGTTGGTATTGCCTTTGCTTTGCAAGGTCAGAACATAGCAGGACAGGCGGTTGTTCCTGTTGGTGGTAATGCATTTGTCTTTACCGCTGCAGTGACATTGGTAACTGGCACGATGTTCCTGATGTGGCTAGGTGAACAGATTACAGAACGCGGTATCGGTAACGGTATTTCGATGATTATTTTTGCGGGTATTGTTGCGGGTTTGCCATCGGCTATCGGCGGGACCTTAGAGTTAGCACGGACAGGGCAGTTAGCGGCGGTATTAGTGCTGTTTTTAATTGTACTCGCTATTGCAGTGACCGCATTTGTGGTATTTGTTGAGCGTGGCCAGCGCCGGATTACGGTGAACTACGCGAAACGTCAGCAAGGTCGCAAGATGATGGGAGGTCAAACTTCTCACTTGCCACTTAAGCTGAACATGGCCGGTGTGATTCCGCCAATTTTTGCCTCGAGCATTATTTTGTTTCCGGCAACAATCGGTAGTTGGTTAGGCAGAACGCCTGGTTTTGAATGGATCGCTGATGTCGCGGCCAAACTTGGGCCAGGTCAGCCGTTGTACGTTACGTTTTATGCGACAGCGATTATGTTCTTTTGCTTTTTCTATACGGCCTTGGTGTTTAACTCGAAAGACACCGCAGATAATTTGAAGAAATCGGGTGCATTTGTACCGGGTATTCGTCCAGGTGAGCAAACCGCCAAGTATATTGATGGTGTGCTGGGCAGGTTAACAATGGTAGGCGCGATTTATATTACCGCTGTCTGTTTGTTGCCGGAGTTTTTGATTTTGTATTGGCAAGTACCGTTCTACTTTGGTGGGACATCATTGCTGATTATTGTCATTGTTGTAATGGATTTTATGGCTCAGATGCAGTCTCACCTGATGTCTCATCAGTATGAGGGTATGTTGAAGAAGGCCAACATGAAGGGTGGTTTGCGCTAAGCGTAGCTGCCAAATATTTGAATTTTAAGGAATTACTGGAGCAAATCGATGAAAGTTCGCGCCTCTGTAAAACGTATGTGTCGTAATTGCCGCGTTGTTCGCCGCAAGGGTGTCGTACGGGTCATTTGTAAAAATGGTCGTCATAAGCAACGTCAGGGTTAATTGCCTCGATTTGCATTGGTTTTAATCAGTAAAATCAGTATAATTGCGGGCTTTTCTGCCAGGGGTACTGGACAGAGATTGGCCGCGTAAGCGTTTGAAAGTTGGAGATAAGTGAATGGCCCGTATAGCAGGCATTAATATACCGCCTCACAAGCATACTGTGATTGCCCTAACGTCAATTTTTGGCATAGGCAATAACCTTGCGAAAGTGATCTGTACCGAATCAGGTGTTGCACCTGAAATGAAGGTAAAGGATCTGACTGAAGAGCAGGTTGAAGCATTACGTACAGAAGTGGCGAAGTTCAGTATTGAAGGTGATTTACGCCGTGAAGTATCCATGAACATCAAGCGCCTTATGGACTTGGGCTGTTTCCGTGGGTTGCGTCATCGTCGCGGGTTGCCATTACGTGGCCAACGTACCAAGACAAATGCCCGTACACGTAAAGGCCCGCGTAAGCCGGTCCGTCGTTAATAGACACAGGAAAACAGGTAATATTTATGGCTAAGCCAGCTACCAAGACCCGCAAAAAGGTCAAGAAAAACGTCGTTGACGGGATCGCGCATATTCACGCTTCCTTCAACAACACTATCATCATGGTCACAGACCGTCAGGGCAATGCCCTTGCATGGGCGACTGCTGGTGGTTCAGGATTCCGTGGTTCTCGTAAGAGTACACCATTTGCTGCACAGGTTGCCGCTGAGCGTGTCAGCAAAATGGTAGAAGACATGGGTATGAAGAATATGGAAGTTAACGTAAAAGGTCCTGGTCCAGGTCGTGAATCAGCCGTTCGCGCCTTTAATAACCATGGCTTTAAAATCACCAACATTACTGACGTGACGCCGATACCACATAATGGTTGTCGACCACCGAAGAAACGTCGCGTTTAAGCAGGAGAGATAAAAGTGGCTCGTTATATTGGACCTAAATGTCGCCTGTGTCGCCGCGAAGGCGAAAAGTTATTCCTTAAAGGCGAAAAATGTTACAGCAGCAAGTGTGCTATGGAAAACCGTGCGTTCCCGCCGGGACAACATGGCCAACGTCGCACTCGCCTTTCTGATTACGCTACACAGTTGCGTGAGAAACAGAAATTACGTCGTATTTACGGTGTGCTCGAAAAGCAATTCCGTATGTACTACAAAGAAGCTGACCGTCGTAAAGGCTCAACAGGTGAAAATTTATTACAACTGTTAGAGTCTCGTCTCGATAACGTTGTTTACCGCATGGGTTTCGGTATTTCCCGTGATGAAGCACGTCAGTTAATTCGTCATTGTGCAATCAGCGTAAATGGTAGCCGGGTAACGATTCCTTCTTACCAGGTGAATGCGAGTGATGAAATTGCGGTTCGTGATAAATCAAAAGCACAGCTACGTATTAAGAATTCAGCACAAGTTGCAGAGCAACGTTCAATCCCTGAATGGTTAGATGTTGATGTTAGTAAATTGACGGGCGTGTTCAAGTCAGTACCTGAGCGTAATGACCTGTCTGCTGACATCAATGAACATTTGGTTGTTGAACTTTACTCTAAGTAAAAATCATTTAATTGGATAATTAAAAGAGGCCTTATATATGCAAGGTTCTGTTACGGAATTCCTGAAGCCACGTGTTGTAGATGTTCAGGTTACAGATAATTTCCACGCGAAAGTGACCCTCGAGCCACTTGAGCGTGGCTTTGGCCATACGCTTGGTAATGCCCTGCGTCGTATCCTCTTGTCATCCATGCCGGGTTGCGCAGTGACAGAAGTTGAAATCGACGGCGTTCTTCATGAATACACTTCAATTGAAGGTGTTCAGGAAGATGTTATTGATATCCTGCTTAACCTAAAAAGTCTTGCGATCGTCCTAAATGGTCGTGATGAAGTGTCATTGACGCTAAGTAAGACAGGCCTGGGTCCGGTTACTGCGGGTGATATTCAGTTATCACATGACGTTGAAATTCATAATCCTGATTTAGTCATTGCCAATCTGACTAAGGAAGGCGGGATTAATATGACGATTAAGGTTGAACGTGGTCGCGGTTATGTTCCAGCTGCACAGCGCGTTAGCTTTGAAGAAGAAGATCGTCCTATTGGTAACCTGCAACTGGATGCTTCTTTCAGCCCGGTTCATCGTGTGAACTATACAGTTGATAGCGCGCGTGTAGAACAGCGTACTAACCTTGATAAGTTGATTTTTGACGTTGAAACTAACGGCACAATTGACCCAGAAGAAGCGATTCGTCGTGCTGCGAATATTTTGCGTGACCAGCTTTCTATCTTTGTTGACCTGCAAGGTAACGAAGAGTCTGAACCAGAAGCGAAGGAAGACGAGATTGATCCAGTCTTGCTACGTCCGGTTGACGATCTGGAATTAACAGTTCGCAGTGCTAACTGTTTGAAAGCAGAAAATATTTATTACATCGGTGACCTCATTCAACGTACCGAAGTTGAGTTGTTGAAGACGCCTAATTTAGGTAAGAAGTCATTGACTGAAATTAAAGAAGTCCTGGCACAGCGTAGTCTGTCTCTGGGTATGCGTCTTGAAAACTGGCCACCCGCTAGTTTGCAGGAAAAGGAAAAACAGAGCGCTTAATTTAAAGCCTTCTGATTAGATAGACTACTATTTGAGGTACTAACGATGCGACATCGTAAATCCGGTCGTCAATTAAATCGCAACAGCAGCCACCGTAAGGCAATGTTCCGTAACATGGCTGCATCACTGATGCGTCATGAATTGATCAAAACCACCTTGCCTAAGGCGAAAGAACTGCGCCGAGTTGCAGAACCGTTGATTACACTGGCTAAGAGTGACAGTGTAGCCAATCGTCGTTTAGCATTTTCTCGTTTGCGTGATCGTGAGATCGTAACCAAGTTATTTGGTGAATTGGGGCCACGTTATCAGGAACGTCCAGGTGGATACCTGCGTATCATGAAGTGCGGTTTACGCGCTGGTGATAAGGCGCCAATGGCGTATGTTGAGCTGGTTGATCGACCTGAAATTGATACAGACGAAGTTGAAGTTGTTGAATAACTGACAGGTTAATTTCACTAAAAGCCGGGCAAAGCCCGGCTTTTTATTGCCTGCTGTTCTGGCATTCTCTTGAATTGGTAACTTTGGCTATTCCTGCTATGATCGAACTGTTGAAAGGTTAGTAATATGGTTTACACTCTTCGTCTAGGGTGAACCCCATGAGGAATAACTCAATGAATCAGGAAGTTATCAAATTTTCAGAACGTTTAAATGTCGCACTTGATGATGCGGGTGTGCCCCAAAAGGGGATGGGACGACAATCAACGTTAGTACGTATGCTGGGTATTAGCCATCGGGTTGCCAAAAAATGGCTGGATGGTTCAGAGTTCCCGCCTACCTCAAAAATGGTCAAACTATCTACTTTACTCGATGTGCGTTCAAATTGGCTATTTTCAGGCCAGGGAGAGATGCGCGATGAAACCCGGACTAATTACGCTGAGTCAGAAGAAGAAGTGTTTCGTCATGCGGGTGAATTAAGTCAGGAGGCATTCGAAGTCGCTTCTGACTGGATGAAATTGCCACAGCAGCAACGCGGTGCTTTACGTAAGGTTATTAAAGAACTGGGCAATAATTCATCTAATTAAGCGCGTTAATGGGTGGTCGCGGTGGCCCCAGTAGTTGCATCTGCTTGAAGCTGTTCGAGACGATAGCCATGGTGGTAAATAGCACTTATACGCCAACCATTTTCCGGTACGAGGCCTAGTTTATTACGTATACGGCTTATATGTGTATCGGCAGTCCGGGTATTGATGTCTTTACTGTGACCCCAGACACTTTCCAGCATATGACCGCGAGACACGATGCGACCGATGTTTCGGAATAAAAACAGCACTAATTCAAATTCTTTTTGCGTTAGCTTAATGGCATCGCCATTACGCATAATGCTGTTGCTAGCCAGATTGATGGCATAATCACCGAATTGTAAGCTTGTATCTTCATTGCTTAGTACATTGGCACGACGCGCAAGTGCGGTGATACGGGCTAACATTTCACGCTCACGAATAGGTTTGGTGAGGTAATCGTCAGCGCCAAGCGAGAGAATCTTAACAATATCATCTTCGTTATCGCGTTGCGTCATGAAGATAATCGGTATCTGCCAACTCAGGTTTTCACGCGCCCAACGCAAGACGCCTTCTCCATCAATTTCAGGCACCATCCAGTCGAGTACGAGCAAATCAAACGAGTCTTGTTTAAGTGCATTGATCAGCTGTCTACCATCGCTAAAATGGATGCATTGGTAACCGCGTTCCTCCAGCCATAAGCTGACAAGTTTTGCGATGTGTTCTTCGTCTTCGAGCAATGCAATGCGCATCGCTACCCCCTAATTTATTCAACTGTTTGTACTTTTATACCACTCATTGTACATGGCTTTTACACGTAAGCGAGTTGACTATATCCACCTGTATTCTAAGGGTATCGGCAAGAACGTGGGCAACTTAAGCGTTGTCTAGAATTTTAGCTAAAAAATGGCCTGTATAAGATGCGTCATGGGCTGCAATGCTTTCAGGGGTGCCTGAAACGAGTATTTCTCCCCCTTTATCGCCACCTTCCGGACCAATATCAATGAGCCAGTCAGCTGTTTTAATGACATCCAGGTTGTGTTCAATAATGACCACCGTATTACCATGGTCACGCAGGCGAAATAACACCCCGAGTAGTTGGCGAATATCATGGAAATGCAGCCCGGTGGTGGGTTCGTCCAGAATATAGAGGGTTCGCCCGGTATCTCGTTTAGAGAGTTCACGAGACAGCTTGATGCGCTGTGCCTCGCCACCTGACAGTGTTGTGGCGTTTTGGCCAAGGCAAATATAGGTGAGACCGACATCCATCAGCGTTTGTAATTTGCGGGCGACCACCGGTACGTTGGCGTAAAAGGCCAAACCTTCTTCTACGGTCATTTCGAGCACTTCGTGAATATTCTTGCCTTTGTAACGAATATCGAGTGTTTCACGGTTATACCGTTTGCCTTTGCAGACATCACAGGGCACGTAGATGTCAGGCAGGAAGTGCATTTCGACCTTAATAACCCCATCGCCCTGGCATGCCTCACAGCGGCCTCCCTTCACATTGAAGCTAAATCGGCCGGGGGTATAACCACGCGAACGGGCTTCTGGGGTTTGTGAGAACAGGTCACGGATCGGGGTAAAAAGCCCCGTGTAGGTGGCCGGATTTGAACGTGGTGTGCGGCCAATCGGGCTTTGGTCAATATCAATAACCTTATCAAAATGATCCAGCCCTTCGATGGCTTTGTGTGGGGCAGGCTCGTCACCGACGCGGTTAATGCTCAAATGGGCCGCGCGGTAGAGGGTGTCATTGATAAGGGTGGATTTGCCAGAACCAGAGACGCCGGTAATACAGGTCATCAGGCCGACAGGAATATCCACATCAACCTGCTTCAGGTTATTGCCACAGGCGCCACGCAGACTAATCTGACGGGTGGGATCATTCGGGGTGCGCTCGGCAGGAATTTCAATAGATTCCTTTCCAGAAAGGTATTTACCAGTAAGTGAGTCCTTACTTTTTAGCAAGTCTTCGAAGCTGCCCTGAGCAACAACATGGCCTCCATGCACCCCTGCGCCGGGGCCAATATCGACGACATAATCGGCACTGCGAATAGCATCTTCATCGTGTTCGACCACGATCACGGTATTACCCAGATCCCGCAGATAGAACAAGGTGTCTAGTAAACGTTGGTTATCGCGTTGGTGCAGGCCAATGGAGGGTTCATCGAGCACGTACATTACACCTACGAGCCCCGCACCAATCTGGCTGGCGAGACGAATACGCTGCATTTCACCACCAGACAGTGTTTCAGCGCTGCGCTGCAAGCTTAGGTAATTGAGCCCAACATTGATCAAAAAACTCAGCCGTTGATTTATCTCTTTGAGGATCTTGCTGGCAATTTCACCGCGGCGGCCGGTTAATTTTAAGCTGGTGAGAAATTCACTGGCCCGGTCAATTGGCAGGGCGGTAACCTCATCAATACGGTGTTCACCGACAAACACATGCCGCGCAGCGGTGGTTAACCGGCTGCCATGGCACTTCGTGCAGGATTGATGGCTAACATATTTACTGAGTTCCTCACGTACCGCATTCGATTCTGTCTCGCGGTAGCGGCGTTTCATATTGGGAATAATGCCCTCGAAACTATGCTTGCGTTTCTTACCCTTACCGCGGTCACTGAAGTAGGTAAAATTGATTTCTTCATCGCCACTGCCGTGCAGCAGTATATTCTGAACATCTTCCGGTAAATCTTCGTAGTTGAGCTCAATATCAAATTTGTAATGTTTCGCGAGATCTTTGAGCAACTGAAAATAATAGGCATTGCGGCGATCCCAGCCTCGAATGGCACCACCTGCCAGCGATACTTCAGGGTGTTTTACCACACGTGAAGGGTCAAAAAATTGTTGCACGCCAATGCCATCACATTCAGGACAAGCTCCAACAGGATTATTAAAGGAAAATAGCCTTGGCTCGAGTTCGGCGATGCTATAGCCACATTGGGGGCAGGCAAACTTGGCTGAAAAATCGATGTCGGCCTGGCTGCCATCCATCCACGCAACGCGGGCAATCCCTTCGGTAAGGTTGATCACCGTTTCAAATGATTCGGCAAGTCGTTGTTTAATATCGTCGCGTACCTTGAAACGATCAACGACAACCTCAATCGTGTGTTTCTTGCGTAAATCTAATTCAGGTGGCTCATCCAGTTCAAAAATTTCACCGTCAATACGGGCGCGAATGTAGCCCTGTGACCGTAATTCAGCGAGTAACTTGTGATGCTCACCCTTACGACCTTGCACCACAGGCGCCAGCAGCATCATCCGTGCGCCTTCTTCGAGTTCAAGTACATGGTCAACCATTTGGCTGATCGTTTGCGCATCGAGCGTAGTATCGTGTTCAGGGCAGCGAGGTTCGCCAACGCGGGCAAATAACAGGCGCAGGTAGTCATATATCTCGGTGACGGTTCCCACGGTTGAGCGGGGATTGTGCGAGGTCGACTTTTGCTCGATTGAAATAGCCGGCGATAACCCTTCGATATGGTCAATATCGGGCTTTTCCATGATCGATAGAAATTGCCGGGCATAGGCAGACAGCGACTCAACATAGCGCCGTTGCCCTTCAGCATAGATAGTATCGAAGGCCAGCGAGGACTTCCCTGAGCCGGATAAACCGGTAATAACAATCAATTTATCCCGTGGTAGTTCGAGATCGATATTCTTTAGGTTGTGAGTTCTTGCACCACGCAGGCTAATCTTGTCCATCGAATTTCCAGCTGTTCAGTCAACCTGCTAATATACGCTGATTTGCCGTACTCAGGCAAAGTGGAATTTTAATGCAAGCAAAAGAACAACAAAGCATAGAAAATAGTGCATCAGGGATGAGTCGAGTCGAAAGACGGGCCTCAATTTCACTGGCAACCATTATGGCAACGCGCATGTTGGGGCTATTTATGATTTTGCCCGTATTTGCGCTCTATGCAGACTCGTTGCCTGATTCAAGCCCGGTGTTAATTGGTCTTGCGATTGGTATTTACGGCCTGACACAAGCGTTACTGCAGATTCCCTTCGGCATGGCCTCGGATAAGTTTGGCCGCCGCAGTATGATCACCATTGGCCTTTTGTTGTTTGCACTCGGCAGTGTGGTTGCCGCAAGTGCAGACAGCTTGCTCGGCATTATCTTTGGCCGCGCCTTGCAAGGGGCAGGTGCTGTGGCCGCTGTTATTATGGCTTTGACGGCCGATCTCACGCGTGAAGAGCAGCGCACCAAGGCGATGGCCATTATCGGCATGAGCATCGGCGGCGCGTTTACCCTGGCACTGGTTGCAGGGCCTTTATTGAATAGCTGGATTGGTGTATCCGGTATTTTCTGGTTTACGGCAGTATTGGCCTTGCTGGCAATTGTGATTCTGTGGACGCAAGTGCCGCAACCGGCACAAAGCCATATGCACCATGATGCACAACTTGATCCAAACCTGACCATGAGCGTGTTAGCGGACACCCAGTTGCTGCGTTTAGATGCAGGTATTTTTATTTTGCATACTATTTTGACGGCCACCTTTATTGTCGTGCCATTTGTGCTACGTGATAGTTTAGGAATTGACGCCGGATTACATAGCTGGGTGTACCTGCCGATATTACTTTTATCCGCCGCAGCGATGGTGCCGTTTATCATCATTGCCGAGAAGAAGCGCAAGATGAAGTTAATATTTGTCGGAGCGGTGACGGTTCTTGGCCTGAGTTTGTTTGGTATGAGCCAATGGTATGAAACTATGGTCGCCTTTTTTGCGTTATTGTGGCTGTTTTTTGTCGCGTTTAATTTTCTTGAAGCGAGCTTGCCTTCACTGGTATCAAAAACCGCCCATGCCGCACGCAAGGGAACGGCCATGGGTGTTTACTCCAGTTCGCAATTCTTAGGTGCCTTTGTTGGCGGCAGCGCAGGTGGTTTGCTCTATGGGGAGTTTGGGGTGAGTGGCGTGTTTGTTTTTTCTGCCCTGTTAATTGTTATATGGTGGATATTGGCGGTGACCATGCGGCCACCACGTTATCTTGCAAACCTTGTCATGCCAGTACAAGACCTTGATACAGCACAGGCGAGTGAGCTGGCAGTGAAGCTTGAAGCGATTACCGGGGTGGTTGAAGTGGTCGTGATAGCGGAAGAAAATGAGGCGTATCTGAAGGTTGATAATCTCGTTCTTGACCGCGATGCTCTGGAAACCGTATTGCCCTCCTAGTAAAATCAGCGGCTTATAATTACATTATCTTTATGACGATTTTTCTCTTGCCAGTAGGCTATGTCGTTGCCTATAGTAGCCGCACGGATTGTTTCAAGAATGGGGCAGACGCATAAACTAATCGGAACGTGTTTGATTTAATCAGCCGTTTCATAACGCAGAGATAATGGAGAGACGAATATGGCTCGCGGAGTAAACAAGGTAATTTTAATAGGTCATCTGGGCGCAGACCCGGAAGTACGTTACATGCCAAATGGCGGAGCCGTTGCCAATGTGACCGTGGCAACAACCGAATCGTGGAAAGACAAATCCTCTGGAGAACAACAAGAAAAAACCGAATGGCACCGGGTGGTGTTTTTTGCCCGTCTTGCTGAAATTGTCGGTGAATACCTGAAAAAAGGCTCCCAGATGTACGTCGAAGGTCGCCTGCAAACTCGCAAATGGCAAGACAAAAGTGGCGTAGACCGTTACACCACAGAGATCGTGGCGAGCGAAATGCAAATGCTCGGTGGACGCGGTGGTGCGGGCGGTGCTGGGGCGGGTTCAGCTGCGGGTAGTTATGGTGGTGGTGGCCAGTCTCAATCAGCTCCTGCGGCAAGTGCAGCGCCCGCCGCGGCGCCTGCGGCAGCGGGTGGTAGCTATGATGATTTTGATGATGACATCCCTTTTTAATCATGATGTCTGAATCGACAGCTTACAGTTAACACAACGCCCGGCACACTGCCGGGCGTTGTTGTTTCAGGTGCCAGAAAAGTAATCCAGGGAGTGGTTCATGTTGCAAAAAAGCGTAAACGTAATCTTCATATTCACGATGTTGTTTATTATTTCGATTAACTGTTCAGCGGATGCCAACCAGGGTATGAATAACAAACAGCTAGGCGAACTGATAAAACGTATCGACAAATCAGCACAGGGTAAGCCTGGTTACTGGCAATTTATTGTTGAAGGGCGTGACGTGACGGTTATTACCTCAGAGAAAGCCAATCGCATGCGTATTATTGTACCGATCGCGCCAGCGACAAAGCTCTCAAATGAGAGACTGATCCGTATGATGCAGGCAAATTTTGATACTGCGCTGGATGCACGTTACTCCATCGCAAAGGATATCGTGTGGGCTGCCTTTATTCACCCATTGCGTGAACTGGGAAATGAAGAATTTTTGTCGGGTATCGGTCAGGCAGTCAATCTTGCGCTTACATATGGCGAAGCTTATAGCTCCGGCGCATTAATCTTTGGTGGCGGTGATAGCCAGGATTTACGACAACGTGAATTGATTGATGAATTGTTACGGAAGGGGACGATTTAGTTATCAAACTAAGTGTTGATGAATTAACAGCAGAAAAAGTACCTGTTCACTCAAGCAAGGATAGATGATTTTTCATTTGGCCATAAAATCAAACCTGCTCCAAAAGGGGCGCCCCTTTTATGCTGATTTTAATTCGTCTTCATCTTCATCAATATCTTCTGCTATCACTTCAACTGAAGCAAAAGCATCACTCAACAATGGTGTGAGTTTCTTTAATAGCTTCATATCTTCCTGACTGAAGGCATGACTATTTTTACTGATCATAATTAACATTCCCCAGGTTCTATTGTTATGAACGATCGGTAGTAGTAAACAAGATTCACTGTTAATGATTTTTAAATTTAAACTACGCATTAATCGTTCAGTTGGCCTGCTCTTGGTGAAGTCATCAATGTCATTTATCACCAGTGATTCCTGGGTTTGAATAATTTGCATAGGTGTTTGTTGCGCACGGATATCCTGTTTATTTAATACTTTCGCCCACGATTGTGGCTGCGCACTTAATAACGTCATATGTTCAAAATCACCATCTAGTTTGTATAATCCTAACCAGACCAAATCAAATAATGTTTTGCTTTCGTTCCAAATCGCGCCAAGAGCGGTGTCATGATCATTGGCCGTGCGAATGTTATCAACCATCGACAAGACTAAACGTGTGCGCATTGATAGATTATTAATAGCACGTGAGAGGGTACCAATTTCGTCCTGACTATTAACCGGCATCTGGTAACCAAAATCACCACTTGAGACGCGAACACAACCGGCAACAGCACGTTTGATACGGTGCGTGACACCAAAATAAAACCAAAATAAACCGAGCACAGCCATTAGTGCTAATAGTCCCATGGCAAGGAAACTGGTTTTTTCCATATTGACTGTTTGTAACCGGATATCTTCATTTAATATCTCGATCGACTGGTTCATGGTTTTTTGCAGTCGTTGTTGATTTTCGCGGATGTATTCGGTCCCCCATTCGAGCCGGGGTTCAGCCGGGTTGTCGCCAAGCTTGTTGTTTAATTCCAGGTAAAAAGTTTGCCATGCGGATGTCATTTTATTAAATGAGCCATCGAGCTGGTCTGTGCGTAAGCCTATGCCTAGTTTATCAACGAGTTTATTTGGTGCACGGTTGTAATAGTCTTCGCTAATCGTTTTAACAAGTTGATCCATGCGGCTAAGATCGGTGCTAAAGTCATCATAAAAAACGATTAAGTCGCGATTATAGTCTGAGAAACTTCTTGGTGCGTTTTCCAGGTAGTGTTCGCTGCGACGAAAGATACTGCCGCTAAGGGTATCCAGTTGCGCTAATCGGCTTACTAATTGTTGGTTAGTGTGCCCCTCATTCAGAGCATAGATCATAAAGCCGAGGGTAATGATAGCAACAAGCGCCAAACCGGTTAATACGGAAAATACCTTAAATTCCAGGCCAAATAAGCTTCTCATAATTTTTCTCGCTTTTATTATTTTATATAGCGGCGATGTTTGAGACCATTTTGGACTCATTATGTTCCATTATAGTTCAGGATTAGAGTATTTGTAGGCAGGGTAATGCTCACCTCAGTCTTTATTTATGTTTTAGTAAGAACGGTTTATGGCAAACTCGGCTAATGATTGCAGTGCATCACGGTGACGCGAATCAGGTAAGGTATCGAGCGCGTTAATGGCTTCTGCTGAAGCCTGTTTTGCTGCTTGTTCGGTATAGGTAATCGCACCCGTTGCTTCAACGGCTTTTTGTACGGCTTCAATTTGCTCAAGTCCGCCTGTTTCAATTGCGCTGCGTACCAGTGCAACTTGTTCCGGGTTGCCATTACGCATGGTATAGATGAGTGGTAGTGTCGGCTTACCTTCGGCGAGGTCATCGCCGATATTTTTTCCAATATCTTCACTGTTTGAGCTGTAGTCGAGCACATCATCGATTAATTGAAAGGCCGTACCAAGGTGCATGCCGTACTCAGCAAGAGCCTGTTCCTGTTCTTTTGGTGCATCACATATAATGGCCGCAAGTCGAGACGAGGCTTCAAATAACTTGGCCGTTTTGTAGCGAATCACTTCGAGATAACGTTCTTCGCTGGTATCGGCGTCATGCACATTCATTAGCTGCATGACTTCGCCTTCGGCAATAATATTGGTGGCATGAGCGAGAATATCCATGACGCGCATTTTGCCGATCTCAACCATCATTTCGAAAGCACGTGAATATAAGAAATCACCCACTAATACGCTGGCTTCGTTACCCCACAAGGCATTGGCCGTGTCTTTGCCTCGGCGTAGATCCGAACCATCAACAACGTCGTCATGCAACAGCGTTGCGGTGTGAATAAATTCAACAATTGCAGCGATACGATGATGGTGATCGCCCTGGTAGCCCATGGCATTGGCACAAAGTAGATGCAGCATCGGGCGTAGGCGCTTGCCGCCACTGTTTACGATATAGTGGCCAAGCTGGTTAACCAGCACCACCTCTGAGTGTAAACGACGCTTAATCAGTGCATCAACTGACAGCATATCTTGCTCAATTAATTGCTGTACGGCAGTTATATCCATAGGAATCTCATGTTAAATCAGGCTGCATGCTAGGGGTGACACTGCGATCGGTCAAGCTTTAGCTGCATTTTTTTACGCATTTTGGGCTTTCTCGGCGGGTAGAAGTGATTAATTTTAGCCTTTTTTCGCTAATACCTATAAAAAACAGTTGCTTATGGTTTTATGAATACATGGTTACTGATATACTAAGTGATTGACGCACGGGCTGGTTCTGTATAAAATTTGCGCCCTTTGAGAATAGTCGAGACGCGCCATGGGCGGGTCTCTTTTGGAGAATAATATGTACGCGGTAATTCAGACCGGTGGCAAACAATACCGAGTAACCGAAGGTCAAACCCTTAAGGTTGAAAAGCTTGATGTAGAAGTGGGCGGCTCTTTGGACATTGATAAAGTGTTAATGGTTGCTGATGGTGACGACGTTAAAGTGGGTACACCTTACATTGGTAAAGTGACTGCTAAAGTTCTGTCACAAGGTCGTGATAAGAAAGTTACCATTGTCAAATTCCGTCGTCGTAAACATTCGCGTAAACAGATGGGTCACCGTCAGTCTTACACAGAAATTGAAATCAGCAGCATCGCTAGCTGATAGCAGCAAGCATTAGGAGCAGGAACAATGGCACATAAGAAAGCAGGCGGTAGTACTCGTAACGGACGCGATTCCGTATCTAAGCGTCTTGGCGTTAAGAGCTATGGCGGTGAAGAAGTATTAGCCGGTAACATCTTGGTTCGTCAACGTGGTACTAAATTTCACGCTGGTGTAAATGTTGGTTGTGGCCATGACCATACCTTGTTTGCCAAGGCAAACGGTAAAGTAGAATTTAAGGTTCAAGGCCCGAAGAAGCGCACCTATATTAATATTGTCGCGGCTTAAAGCAGTTACACTGCTTGTGAATACCAGGCCCCGTCATTGACGGGGCCTTTTTTTTAGGGGTAAGTGATGATTCCGCTTGCACCATTTAATGACTGACCCGATACTTTAAATTATGAAATTTGTTGATGAAGCAATTATTAAGGTCGATGCTGGCGATGGCGGAAACGGCTGCGTCAGTTTCCGTCGTGAGAAATATATCCCGCGCGGTGGCCCTGATGGTGGCGACGGGGGTGATGGTGGCAGTGTTATTTTTATTGGTGAGCAGGGCCTGAATACGCTTGCTGATTTTCGTTTTACCAAACATTTTCGTGCCGAGCGCGGCAAGAATGGTATGGGGCGCCAATGTTATGGCCGAGGTGGTGAAGACAAGGTAGTCCAGGTGCCGCTGGGTACCATGGTTTGGGATACCGATACTGAGGAATTAATTGGTGATGTGACCAGGCAGGGGCAAACACTTAAGGTTGCCCAGGGCGGTGTGCATGGTTTAGGCAACATTCACTTTAAGAGCAGTGTGAATCGTACACCGCAGCAATCGACCAACGGCACCGAAGGCGAGGTTCGACGATTGCGTCTTGAGTTAAAGGTATTAGCCGATGTTGGATTATTGGGCATGCCGAATGCGGGTAAATCAACTTTTCTTACGCGTGTGTCCGCAGCACGACCCAAGGTGGCTGATTATCCCTTTACAACCTTGCATCCGAACCTGGGCGTGGTTGACGTGGGAACACACCAAAGTTTTGTGGTCGCGGATATCCCCGGTTTGATTGAAGGTGCTGCCGAGGGTGTTGGTTTAGGTATTAAATTTCTCAAGCATTTAGCACGCACCCGCTTGCTATTACACATCATTGATGTGTTGCCACCAGAAGGGTCAAATAATCCCGTTGATGATGCGCGCGGCTTGATTGGAGAGTTGAAATCGTTTAGCAGTGAATTGGAAGCATTGCCACGTTGGCTGGTATTGAATAAGGTCGATTTGGTTATGGATGAAGAGCGCGAGCAGTTATGCGACGAAATTGTTAAAGGGCTTAATTGGGATGGGCCGGTATTTCGTATTTCCGCGGCGACCAATGAAGGTATCCAGGAGCTGGTTTACGCCATTATGAATCACGTTGAAGAGCAGGCGCTATTAGAAAAAGAAAAACGCGAGCAACAGGCCAGAGATGAAAAATTATAATAAGCAAAAATAAATATGCAAAACAGAACAGATATTAAACAAACCCGAAATTGGGTTATCAAGATTGGTAGTGCACTGCTTACCAATGATGGCCAGGGGCTTGATGTGGTTGCGATTCAAGCCTGGGTCGAACAAATGTTTGCACTGCGTGAAGCGGGCATTCAAATTACCCTGGTTTCATCGGGGGCGGTTGCCGAAGGGATGCAGCGACTTGGTTTGATGACACGGCCACATGCCGTACATGAGTTACAAGCTGCTGCCGCAGTTGGGCAAATGGGTTTAGTGCAATGTTATGAATCAGCTTTTCAAAAGCATGGTGTACATACCGCACAAATATTATTAACCCATGCCGATACTGCAAATCGTGAACGTTATATTAATGCGCGCAGTACCCTGCGTACCCTGCATGAAATGAATGTTATCCCGGTGGTGAACGAGAATGATACCGTGGTCACGGATGAAATTCGTTTTGGTGATAATGATTCTTTAGCCGCACTGGTGGCCAATCTGGTCGATGCCGACCTGCTGGTTATTTTGACGGACCAAGAAGGCCTATTTGATGCTGATCCACGTAGTAACACCGACGCAAAATTAGTACAGCAAGGCGATGCCAACGATGAATCGTTAATGGCCCTGGCCGGGGAAGGTTCGGCGCTTGGTCGTGGTGGTATGCTGACCAAGTTACGTGCAGCGCGGTTGGCTGCAGGTTCCGGAACGTCAACGGTGATTGCCTCCGGGCGGCGTGATTCTGTTTTACAGGAAATTTTCAGTAGTGATGACGTGGGCACATTACTAACCGCCAGTACGGAGATTCTTACTGCGCGTAAACAATGGCTTGCTGGACAAATGAATCTGCATGGAACGTTGCATCTTGATGCCGGTGCGGTTAAAAAAGTCTGTGAACAGGGTTCAAGTTTACTCGCGGTTGGTGTTACCGCGGTTGATGGACAATTTAATCGTGGTGAGGTAATCCGTTGTGTTGATGATTCCGGACGCGAAGTTGCACGTGGTTTAGTTAATTACAATGCCGATGAAACGCGTCGCATTATGGGCCAGTCAAGTGAACATATTGAGACGCTACTTGGCTACGTTGGTGAAGCAGAATTGGTTCACCGTGACAACCTGGTGTTAAGCTGATCTACAAACGTTGATTTTAGCGTTGTGTCACTTTGCTCTCATGTTCCACATCATCACTTGGATGATTGATCACTGCTTCTCCTTCTTTAATACCAGCAAGTATCTGGGCGGTTAATCCATTGCGTTGACCAACGCTGACTTTACGTCGTAGGGCACGGCCATCGGCCATCACAAATACCGCCCAGCCATTTTTGTATCGAAACAGGCTACTTGCAGGTATTTGTAATACATCGTTCTCTTGCCAAAGTATGAACTGCGCTTCAACACGGTAACCATCCCCAATGCGTTGCCATAATTTTTGTGGCGAGGTAAAGTCTGAAATAATCAGTACACGTTGTTCCTCAACACCCAGCGCAGAGATCTTGGTAAAGCCAACGGGCTCAATGACGCGAACAATTCCTTCTAGTGGTTGCTCACCACCCCAGCGGTCAAACAAAACCTTCATGTTGGGTTTTATTTTTACGGCATCGGCAGAGAGGACATCGACCTCGACTTCCAGCGCTGTTGGATCGCCGACCTCGAGTAGCGCCTCACCGGTGCGAACCGGACCTTTGCACTGGCGTTTAACCTTGAGGATTTTTCCGGTGATGGGCGAGAGGACGGGTACACGTTCAGTCGGTTCACCGTCAGTGCCTGCAGTGTACTCAAGCACGGTTTCTGCGGCTTGCAGTTCATAGCGGGCTACTTCAACATTGAAATCCGTTGAACGTTTATTGGCAGCAGATGTTTTTGCTTCGGTTGTTGCTTTATCGAATGCCTCGCGTGAAATCAGTTCTTTGTCGAGTAGCGGACTTAAGCGTTTAAGTTCATTGTCAGCCAGTGTAGCCGCGGCATCAGCGGCACGCGCCTGTTCTTCTGCGGAACGTAGCGTGGACTTGGCAGCGGAAACTTTTGCCTGGGCCTGGGCACGGCTGCGCGGATCAAGTACTTCTGATGCCAGTGGTGTGATGCCCAGTAACACCTGGTCTTGTTCAACATCGTCACCGACTTTTAAGTGCATGCGGCAGGCAACGCCATCTACAGGTGCCGAGATGATATAACGATCGATTACCCGGCTACGGCCTTCTTCCTCAATGGCGATGGTTAAGGAGCTGCGTTTTGCAGCAATTACTTCGACCAGCACCGGTTGAGTACGAAAGCCCCAGGCCAGTAATACGATAATTAATACCGAGGTAGTTGCAATAACTGGGTGTTTTCGCAGCGCGATGCGCATTGTTTACTCCTTGGTTTTCAGTACGGCCACCATATCGAGATGAGCCAGGTTACGCCAGATCATAATAGCGGAAATAATCGAAGATACGATCACGACCATAGCAGCAAAGGCATAGACATTGAGGCCTAACACCAACGGGATTCGATACAGATCGGTATCAAATTTAAAGGCCATATAGGCACTCAGACCATAGCCGATGAGCATGCCAAGCGGGATAGCTACCAAGGTCAGCAGGCCCATTTCACCGAGTAAGATATAGGCAATCTCACTACGTTCGAAACCAAGCACACGTAGACTGGCCAGTTCACGGTTACGTTCTGACAGTGCAATTCGCATGCTGTTGTATACGACACCAAAGGCAATACTGCCACCAAGCAGGGTGGTGATAAAGGTAAAGAACAAAATGGTTTCGGCCAGGGTATCGTAGAAGGCCTTGATGGCCGATCGGTGTTCAACAACACCGGCAATCCGGGGCATACCCTTGAGATCGCTATACACCTCTCGTTGATAACGTTCATCCACTTTCAAAAACGCACCGGAGATGGCGTCGCCTTCTTTTAATAACTGGTTTAATGCTTCGCGTTGCATGTAGGCATTCACGCCCAGATATTGTTTGGCAGTGCCGACTACGGGCACTTGCACCGTGGGGCGGCTGCCTTCCAGAACTTCGATGGTCAGCATATCGCCTGTTTTAATATGCAGTAACTCGGCCAGGTAATCGGTCAGGATGACACCTTGTTGTGGTATGTCGATAACCTTCAGCTCGGTATCCAGCAGGCGCATCAGGTCGCCATCGGGTTGAATGCCTTGAACCGTGGTGCGATAAGAACGGTGCTCAAATTGTAGTTTTGCCGGCACATGACGAAACCCCTCGGCAAGTTCAACACCTTGTAAATTACGTAGTGAGTAAAGAGAACGCAGCGACGTTGGTTCGGTGTAATTGGCGATGATGTCCTCGCGCTGGCTCATGCGATATTGCACATCAACCATGTGATCGATGGCACCTTCCTGGAAACCGCCTATCATCATGGTACCGCAGGCCATGCTGATCCCCAATGTTGTTAATAAAGCTTTAATGGGGCGGCGTTCAATGTGACGCAGGATCATACGTGTCGGTTGAGAAAACCAGCGCTGTAGACCAAGGCGTTCGACAATGGTGGCGTGATAGATAGCGGGCGTTTCCGGGCGCATGGCCTGAGCGGGTGGGAGGCGGGCGGCAGTGCGTACCGCATACAATGTACCGAGGCTAGCGACAGCCATGCTGATAGTGACGGCAGCAATAATGACCTGTGGCTTGAGTACATAGATCATAAACGGCAGGCTGTAGAGTTCCCTATAGATATTACTCATGCCCTTGCCCATCCAGATGCCTACGCCGGTACCGGCAAGTACGCCAATAGCCGTAATCATCAGCACCAGCTTGGTATAATGCAGACCCACAGCAAAATCGCTATAGCCAAATGCCTTGAGGGCAGCGATTTGTTCACGCTCAAGACTGATAAGGCGACTGATTACGACGTTAAGCAAAAAGGCAGCGACGGAGAAAAAGATAATTGGAAACACCGTAGCAATGGTTTGTTGTTGTTTGAGTTCTTCTGAGAGAAACCGGTTAGATAATTGGTCCTTGCGTGCATAGGCCCCGATACCGCCGTAAGGTTTCAACAGTTCATCGAGGCGATCGATAACATCTTGTTCATTACTGCCCTTGATCAGGGTCAGTGTCACATTGTTAAATGCGCCGTCCATATCGTAGGCCGTCGCCAGCGGTTTGCGCGCCATCCACAAAACACTGTAACGCTTGTGATCGGGGAACATGGCTCCAGGTGCAATCTGGTAGATGTATTCTGGCGAAAGCGCAAAGCCAACGACGGTAAGTGCCTTGCGACGCCCATTGATCGTCGCGCGTATCTTGTCACCCGCCTGCAGGCCATGGGCCATGGCAAATTCCTCGCTGAGCAGCACTTCATTGTCACGACCTGATTCAAGTAGTCGACCCTTACGTAAGAAGATCTGGTTTAATTGTCCAGGGCTGTTACTTGATAGTGACAACAAGTGACCGCTAACAGGATCCTCAAAGCCTTCGACGTCGATATTTACATAGGCGACCACACGTGATTCGACTTTATCAACACCGGGTATTTCCTCGATGCGTTTAATTAATGATAAAGGTGCGCGCTTAAGTGAGGCAAAGACCTCAGCAAAGTGATGATTGCGATAATAGTTTTCACGGGTTTCGAACAATGAGTCAAGCGTACTCAGCGACATGATGAAAATGCCGACGCCGCTGACAATCACCATGGCAATGGCCATGGCCTGCATGCGCATAGCCCATAGTTCACGCCAAAGCTTTATGTCGATTGCTTTCATGGCTGCACGGTTACCAACTAAGCTGCTGAGGGGAAAGTTTGGATTCGTTTACGTGTATCTGGCTGATCCGGCCGTCGGCCAGGTGAATCACTCGATCGGCCATTTGCGCAATATCCGCGTTATGGGTAATCACTGCGGTAGTCGTGCCTAATTCCTGGTTCACGCGTTGTAGTGCCTCGAGCACGACGATGCCTGTTTTTGAATCAAGCGCTCCCGTTGGTTCATCGCATAATAGGACGTCAGGTTTTTTTGCAATGGCACGGGCAATGGCAACGCGCTGTTGTTCGCCACCGGAAAGTTGAGCTGGAAAGTGATTCATGCGTTCGGTTAGTCCAACCAGTTGCAGGGCTTCTTCCGGTTGCATAGGCGCATTAGCAATTTCGGTGACGACGGCAATATTTTCGCGCGCGGTAAGACTGGGAATGAGGTTGTAAAATTGAAAGACAAAGCCGACATGGTAGCGACGGTACTGGGTTAATTCACTTTCGCTGGCACGAGTCAGGTCGCGATCGCCATACAGCACATGACCTTCAGTTGGGGTATCCAGTCCACCGAGGATATTGAGTAGAGTCGATTTGCCACTGCCCGAGGCACCCAGTAAAACAGTAAATTCTCCCTGGTGTAAATCGAGGTCTACTCCGCGCAGGGCGTGCACTTTCACCTCACCCATCTGGTAAGTCTTGGTGACGTCGTGGACATGAAACACCACGCCTTCATCAAGTGGTTGATGTGGTTGTTGTCGAGTTTCTGCCATTGCTTTACTCCATGAAGCGACTATATCAGGTAACTACACATTGGTGTTTGCTGAATTTATTGCTATGAGAGTGGATGTCAAAATAATATGATAATCACCTATTAAACAAGGTAGTATTAAAACATATAAATAGGCAAGACGTTTTCTATTTGTGATGAATCATTTTCTAAAGAAAATACAAGCACTCTCAGGTATCGATAATTCAGTTAGTACAGCAGAAAAGCTAACCTCGGCATTAGGCGGTTTTGTCGGTATTTCTCTCATTAGTTGGGTGAGTTTTTATTTTACAGGTGCTGGTGGTGCGGCATTAATTGTCCCATCCATGGGTGCATCTGCGGTGTTGGTGTTTGCTATTCCTCACGGAAAGTTATCTCAACCCTGGCCGCTGTTTGGCGGACAGATTATTTCTGCTTCAATTGGTGTCGCATGCTATCAGTTTATCCCGAATCTGTTTTTTGCGGCTGGTTTAGCGGTTGGTTTAGCG
>Ga0316207_10001503_pt1 | contig 28361 bp, 29 predicted proteins | sample 6weekpyrite_MG_FD_204943 | JGI IMG/M metagenome (GOLD analysis project Ga0316207, IMG submission 204943) | Microbial mat bacterial communities from mineral coupon in-situ incubated in ocean water Damariscotta River, Maine, United States -... | ecosystem: Environmental > Aquatic > Marine >...
GCTGTTACCAGGTTTTGATGTATTTGTGAGTACTTTGTATCTGTCTCTAATTCACGAGAAACATTTTGCGCTAAAATGCCCATTATACGCTGTTTATCTTTGATATAAATTTGGATCGGGGCGGCCATATTCATTGCTAAGAGACGATGTTTTTCGTTAATTTCGCGCCAGGCATTGTCCCATGCGGCATGGTAGACCTTAAAGCCGAGCACAGACAGAGGGATGAGCGAAACAACCAAAAATGAGATGACAAGTAATTGGTTAATGCGTCCTGTTAATAAAGTTTTAATGGGAGATCCCTTATGACATTTCTATTTTGTATTTCTGAAATTAATAAAATATTAGCCAATAGCCAACAATATAATAGGCTTCCACTTTATATTATTCAATCAATGTTGTCTGGATTTAATTGTAAAATAAATCAGGTTACAGAGCATTTTCTGGCATTTACCGATGAAGTTTGAATGCTACTCTGAGGGTGATCTATTTTCATAGTATTAACGTACTCTTTGATTTGATATGAAGAGTTCTGGTTCATTGTGATGACCCGTTACGACCTGTTTATTATTAATATTTATATAATTATTAATTTAATGTGTGGAAAAATCTTCAGTTTGATTTTTTAATTTTTTTATCTCGACTATGCTGGAGACACGAAATAATCCCTGAATATAGGTTGATAAAATTCGGGTTAATTGCAATGCAGCTAAATTGGTTGAGGTGTGCTTCAAATTAAACGCGCGTTGTATTCGATTAGTGATTAATTATAAGAATATATTAATATTGCTGTATAGCGAGGTTTTTAATTCTGTTTCACTGAAGGTTTCGTCAACCAGACTATCCACAAGAAAATATCCATTTGGTTCATCTTCTGCTTCGAGTGTTGTAAATATTTCTCTAATAGTTGTATTATCGAAGTATTAGTATCCCCCTGACGGGTGCCACACGTTCTGGCATCGAGAGGATGAAATGAGCGGAGCAATCTCATGGTAAACAGAAGTAATAACGAGATTGTCGCATCAGACTAACCGGGTACGTTAAATTTCGCGGGGATTTCTCATGCCCTGAATCCATTTAATTATTGTGACTTTTTGATGATAAATTTTTAGCAATTTATTTTACACTGTGCTCGGGCTTAACTGTTGCAGGAGGCGTGATTCGGAAACAAAGCCATTGTTTACATGGGTAACGCTACCTTGTTGGTTAACAACATAGGTCGTAGGGAGTGTTCTGACCCCCCATGATTTAGCTAAATTGCCGTTGTGTTCTATGCATAGTGCAATTAGCTCAATATTTTCCTGTTCTACTTTTTTCAGCAGCTGTTCTAAAGTAGGTTTTTGTGCGCTTTTACATTGTGAACACTGTTCGGACCAGAAATAAACAATGTATTGCATACCTGTTTTAAATTTTAATCCATCCAGCTCAGTTGTCGCATTTTGAGCTTTTCGCATTTGTATTTTACGCAATAATATAAAAATGATAGTGCCAAATATCGCGGCCACAATAACGAAAAGTAATCGTTCGTACATTTTTTATCCCCCCTTGTTTAAGGGCGAGGTGCTCTAACACCCGGAAAAACTTTCCCAATCTGCGAATGCCTAAAGAAACCCTTGATTCCCATTTTTTGTAGCATGTAATAGACAAAACAACCGGCGCACCAGCCTAATACTGCAAGACTGCCAAGACTTATCATGACCCAGACAATGCCCCAACCGATGGTTTCATAGCCACTATAAAGGAGATAGCTTGCTGTGCCGGAGACGATAATACCGACCATATTTGCAAAACGATAAGCTTCGATATTGTCTATACGCATGTCGGGTTTTAAAAGACCCAGCGGTTTTAGAATGCCATGATATAACCATTTATATATGTCCAGCATGCCTGGTGCGATAACCATTAATACAAAGATACAGAACTGTAGTGCAATTAATTCCCACCTGCTGATTACGAAAGCCGTTGTAACATTAGCCACAGCCAGAAATTGTCCGAGCCTGATTTCATTTGCATCCAGCCATCTGTCTTCCGGAACAGAATTAAATTGTTCGTCATTAATCGAATTTACATAAGTGTTCATTTGTATTCCCTCATGAGTATTATATTTTGTCTCTGTGCAATCCGTTGTAGAAATAGTAGAGTATTCAATGAACTTTGATAATGAGAGAAAAGTGAATATTATTTATGCTATATACGAATATATGCACTATTTTATAAAAATAATGTTATACCAGTGGATAAAAGAAGAGTTATTAAAAGTGAATAAAATATTATTTAAGAAAAGAAAGGGAGCATTGTGTATTAAACACAATACTTTTATCTTATATGAATTGCTGCCGGCTAAAGCCTGTGGAAAAAGCGTTGCATTCTTGGTAAGTAATAATTGTCGTAATTTAATGACATAATAACGTGATTTGCACGTCCAATAATTTCTTTTCTTGGTACCAGGCCAATAATTCTTGAATCAGCACTGTTATTTCTGTTGTCACCAAGTACAAGATACTGCTTGGGGGGAATGGTTAAAGTATTAAAATTACTGGTATAGCTTAAATTATGATTTAGTTGAATGGTATAAGACGAATCATCGCTGGTTTCTTGCACAATAATCTTATTCTGGTCGGATTGAACAATTTTATAATCAAGTTTTTTTCCGTTTATAAAAACAATATTATCTTCCATGCGGATACTGTCTCCGGGAACAGCGATAACCCTTTTTACCAGACGTTTTTCAGACACCGCAGAATCAAAAATAATAATTTCACCACGTTTAGGATCATTGATATGTTTTAATGAGATATGGGTAAAAGGAATATTATAGTCATAGGCAATTTTATTTACCCAGATACGATCTCCTTCGATGATAGTTGGTTTCATTGAGCCCGTAGGAACAGTATTCCAGTCTGCCACGGAGGTTCTAAAAATCACCATGAGCAGTATAAAAATCATTATAAAACGATTACTTTTCCAGAAATTAAGTATATTTAGTGTCATCATTTTCCCCTTTATTCATAGTACGGCCATAGAATTTTAGATAAGTTTCGATGAAATTTATATTTTATCTTAATTTAAATGTATTTTAGCTTTTAGTACGTATTTCTATTTTTAAATTCAATCTTTGTACGATGCTAATTTTTCCTGATTTTTGTATATATGGCTAAAAATAACCCAATTATTTGCGTTTAAATCTATTTAACGTAATATGCTTACTAAGAAAAATATTTTATTTAATTATTCAATAAACCTAGTGGAGGGCTCATGGCCTCAAAAAAGAAAGCAATAAAAACTGTAACAAGTGCAGCGTCTATTAAAACAATTGAAAGTGCTGTTGCCAGCTTAACCGATATTGCTGTGGCCTCAGATAAAGCAGTTGTTTCTGTTGCTAAAGCAAATAAAACATTGGGTACAGCGGCTAAACGTTTATCTAAAAAACGTGCTTCTTTATCGAAAAAGAAAAAATCTGCATCAGCAAAAGTGAAAAAAGATGCAAGCGCAATAAATAAAAAAGCATTAAAAGCGATTGAAAAAGAAATGGCCGCTATTAAAAAAGAAGCGGATAAAGTCAAAGGACAAAAAGCGACTGTTTCAGCTGAATTAGCCGCACTTAAAGTTGCTGCAAAGCGTGCCTCTGCCTATGTTACAAGCCTGGCTAAAACTGATGTTGTTCTTAACAAGCCAAAGAAGAAAAAACGCAAGAAAAGAGCAAAGAAAACCGCTTAAATCACTTTTTGGCTATAAAATCCCACCTTTTCGGTGGGATTTTTTTATAATTGAAAACATCCCGCAATGACTTATTTCCTGTTATTTCAACAATCCCGGTATTTTTAATGCCGTTTTTACAGCTTATTTTGTTCCTAATCTTTGATTTTCTCTAAACTTTTTTCTCGTCAAGACGCTAAGTAAATATCAGTATTAATAACGTGTTATTTGTAAGCGAGTACTAACTATGAAGTTTAAAATGAGCGGCGTGATTCTACTTGTAATGACCTTTATTGCTATGTCATCGCCTGTTTGGGCAGGGACTCAGTTTTATAGTGAGAATATTGATGAGGCGAAGTGGAGTAGCAGTGGTAATCGTTTGGAATGCCGTTTAAGTCAAAATATCCCCGGCTACGGTGAAGCCAGTTTCAAACACCGTGCTTTACAAGCTATGGAATTTAGAGTGGCAACTTATGATATGCCGCGTAAATCTAGCCATGCTTTAATTTATGTTAGTCCCCCTGTGTGGAAGCGTTTTGCTAACCGTAAGTTATTGGGGCGGGTGCCATTTTCTATTCAAAAAGACAGTATTGTTGTGCCCGAAGACTGGGCCTATAGAATGGCATTTGAATTACGTGAAGGCATGGAAGCGGTTTGGTCACATGCGGATGTGGGCGATGGTGAGGATCTTGTGGTTGCGAAAGTTATGCCTCTACGTTTTGAGTCTGCGTGGCGTGATTTTAAAGAATGCAGCCAAAACTTAATTAATTATGGTTTAAATGACGTTAAATTTTCATCTTTCTATTTTGGCAAAGGCAGTTTGCGTCTCAATGCGAAGGAAAAAAAGCAATTAGATCGTTTAGCGGAGTATGTTTCGCTAGATCCTGATTATGAATATATTCAGATTAGTTCTCATACGGATAGCCGTGGTGTGAGGAGAATAAACCTTTCTGTTTCTAAAAAACGCGCAAATATGGTGAAAAAATACCTTGTTGAAAAAGGAGTTAATCCGAAGCGGTTTGTTATTATTGCCCAGGGTGAAAAAAAGCCACGTTATAACAATAGAACCAAGTCAGGGCGGGCAAAAAACCGGCGTGTTGAAGTAAGCCTTGTTCGGTAAAAAATGTATTACTGGCCATTCCTGGCCTGAGTTAATGTAGATTTTCTTTTTCTCGGGTATAATTCTGCCCCTTTCCTATCTATTAATTTTAAACTTGTTGGGATAAGCCAATAAGTGGAGTTTGGTAATGAGCAACGTAAAAAAAGTGGTTTTGGCCTATTCGGGTGGTCTGGACACATCAATTATTCTTAAGTGGCTGGAGGAGACTTACAACTGTGAAGTTGTGACATTTACAGCCGATATTGGTCAGGGTGAGGAAGTTGAACCTGCTCGTGCAAAAGCACAAGCGATGGGGGTAAAAGAAATCTACATTGAAGATTTACGTGAGGATTTCGCCCGTGATTATGTTTTCCCTATGTTCCGTGCCAATACTGTTTATGAAGGTGAATATTTACTCGGTACGTCGATTGCGCGCCCTTTAATTGCCAAACGTTTAGTTGAGATTGCTCAGGAAGTTGGTGCTGATGCCATTTCGCATGGCGCAACCGGTAAAGGCAACGATCAAATTCGTTTTGAACTGGGTGCTTATGCTTTAATGCCCGATGTTCAGGTTATCGCGCCTTGGCGTGAATGGGACTTAAGTTCTCGTGAGTCATTAATGGAATATGCAGAAAAGCACGGCATTGAAATTGATTATGCCAAGCAGGGCAAAAAATCGCCTTATTCTATGGACGCTAATTTGCTGCACATTTCTTATGAAGGCGATATTTTAGAAGATCCCTGGAACGAGCCTGAAGATAGTATGTGGCGTTGGTCTGTGTCACCCGAAGCGGCACCGGATAAAGCGACTTATTTGGAAATTGACTATGTGCAGGGTGATATTGTTGCGATAAACGGTGAGAAAATGTCGCCAGCAACAGTGATGGAATACCTCAACAAAGTGGGAGGTGAAAATGGTATCGGTCGTGATGATATTGTTGAAAACCGCTTTGTAGGCATGAAATCGCGTGGCTGTTATGAAACGCCCGCCGGCACGATTATGCTAAAAGCACATCGTGGTATTGAATCACTCACTTTAGATCGCGAAGCCATGCATTTGAAAGATGAAATGATGCCGCGTTACGCAAAAATGATTTATAACGGGTTTTGGTGGTCACCAGAACGCGAAGCGTTACAGGCTTTAATTGATAGCACACAGAAAACAGTCAACGGTACTGTCCGCATTAAGTTATATAAAGGTAATGTTTCTGTTGCGGGACGTAAGTCAGAAAAATATTCCTTATTTGATGAAAATATTGCAAGTTTTGAGGATGATGGCGGTGCTTATGATCAAAAAGATGCTGATGGTTTTATTAAACTGAATGCACTACGTTTGCGAATTGCAGCAAAAAGGTCGAATTGATCACTCTTTTAAACGGCAGTTTAAAAAAACCCACTTATGTGGGTTTTTTTATGCTTAAATGTTGATATATTCACACAGTAAATATAAGTTTACCCATGAATACACAATAACAATAATATAATGGCACCGCTTTTGAACATTACAGAACAATCCTATGTGCACGCCGAACAAATGACCCTGATTGATAAGGAGTCGACCGTTACCCTTTTTGGCGGATTAATAACAGCCACTTTTTACGTCCTTGTTCTACAAAATAGAGTGCCTTCAGATATTTTATTGCCCTGGTTCGTGGCAATTGGTTTGGTTTATATTATTCGCTGGCTTACGGTTAATTATTTTTATGTACTTGATGTTAGCGTTGAAGGTAATAGCTATCGCTGGGAAAAAATCTATTTTGTCGGAACACTTATCGCCGGTTTACTTTGGGGGGTAGGTAGTTACTTTGTCTTTCCTGAAAATAATCCGCTACTTGATTCGGTTATTGTGCTAACCGTTGGCGGTCTGGTTGCAGCCGCCTCTGTGACTTATGCACCAAGCAAATATCTTGGTTTGGCATTTAGTCTTCCTGCACTGTTACCTCTAAGCTTTTATTTCTTCTCTCACGATGGAAGTGAATATTTTTATATGGGAGTCATTATTTTAATTTATTTATTTGTCGTATTTACCTCTAACAAGGTTATGAATAAGACAAATATGAAAGGGATCATACTGGGAATAAAAAATGATGTTCTGATAGATGAATTAAGAAATAAGATGTTAAAAATTGAAGATATGACCGGTGAAATTTCCTATCAGGCTTCACATGATATGTTAACAGGGCTTATCAATCGCCGGGAGTTTGAAGCCAGACTGGAAAAAGCGATTACAGATGTAAGACGAAATGGTCGAAACCATGTTCTATGTTATATGGATTTAGATGAATTTAAAGTTGTTAATGATACCTGTGGTCATATAGCCGGCGATGCTTTGTTACAAAATTTAGCAAAACATTTAGAGGGTAAAATAAGAAGCACCGATACGATTGCACGCTTAGGTGGCGATGAGTTTGGGCTGTTGCTACCACTTTGTAATATTGATAAGGCCAGGGAAATAGCCAACAAGCTGCGTGAAACTGTGAAAAACTTTCAGTTTGTCTGGGATAGAAAGCCATTTGATATCGGTGTGAGTATTGGCCTAGTTGAAATCAATGAAAATATGCGAACATTAAACGATATTTTGAAAGCTACAGACTCAGCGTGTTATGTTGCAAAAGATTTAGGTAAAAACAGAATACATATATATCAGGATGATGATATACAACTTACACAACGTTTAGGTGATATGCATAGTGCTCAAGCTGTGCAAAAATCTCTACTGGAAGATCGTTTCATTCTTTTCGCACAGGAAATACGTTGCAATCATGTAGGTAAAATAAAATGGCATGGTGAATTTTTGGTTCGTATGTTGGGAGATAATGATGAAATTATTTCACCAGACAAATTTATTCCCGCTGCTGAACGTTATTATTTGATGGTTGAACTTGATAAGTGGGTTATAAACAGTGCCTTTAAATATATTAAGCAGCTGGAGGAGAAATATGATGGTACTATTTTATGTGCGATTAATTTATCTGGTCAATCTATCTGCGATCACGATTTTCTCAATTATGTCGTCAATAAATTTGATGAGTCCGGTATATCGCCGGATTCAGTTTGTTTTGAAATAACTGAAACAGCAATAGTGTCGAATTTCTTTCATGCTGAAAAATTATTGGATGTTTTAAAAGGGATGGGTTGCAGTTTTGCGTTGGATGACTTTGGCAGTGGCTTAAGTTCATTCGGTTACTTGAAAAGATTAACGGTTGATTATTTAAAAATTGATGGCAGCTTTGTAAAATCAATGCTGGATGATGAGAAAGATTATGCATTGGTGAAGTCAATCAACCAGGTTGGCCAGGAAATGGGTATGAAAACGATTGCCGAATTTGTTGAAAACGAAAAATTACATAAGGCACTTACTGACATGAATGTAGATTTTTCACAAGGTTATGGTATTGCTTACCCGGTACCTTTGGATTCCATTATTTAATTATTTACCTTAATAAAAAAACCTGCTTATGCAGGTTTTTTTATTAATAACGGCTGGGAATTATTTTACAAACTTTTTCTTAAGCCAGTAATCAATACCAACATATTTACCTGAACCAATAAAAAACAAAGCGAGCAGCATAATAAAATAAGTTGCGGCAAATTCGATACCATTGTTAAGCATAACCAGGCTGCCATGTTCGGTTAGCCAGTCATAGTTACCATATTGTTCAAGTAAACTTTTTGCTTTATCTAAGCGCTCTGTTGCTTCAATAGTGCGTTCAGTTGCAAAAATACCACTACTGGTTGAGATAGCTAACCAGCCATTGGTCCAGTGCACACTAAATGCTGCTACCAGCATAGTGATCATGAGGGGAATGGATATCCAGCGTACTCCAAAACCAAATAACAACATAATGGCACCTGCAATTTCAGTTGCTGTGGCTAAAAAAGCCATAACAGAAGGGAAGGGTAAGCCTAAACCCCAGTCAGGATTACCAAACCAGGCTGCAGTGTCTTCAAATGAATGATATTTTTGTATACCGGCCATCCAAAATATAGGGGCTAAATATAAACGCAATAAAAGCGGGGCAAGAAAATCAAGTTGTCGGCTACGATCAAGTAGTATTTGTAATTGCAGAAATTTATCGGTGAGTCTATCCATAAGTGGGCTCCATTTCTTATATTTGTTTTGGTTATGCTGGGACTACAAAAACAACGGTTTGTTCAATCTAACTTTTTATACCACCTAAAATAACGCCCCTTTTTTTCAGATCCTGCATAATTTGCATACCACCTTCAATCACAGTTTCTGGAGCAGGGTGATTTAATTGCTCTGCAATTTTTTCTAATATTTTTTTTGTGCTTAGTTGATTGTCACCATTAATAAATTGAATGAGCAATGCGGTAACAGGGTTAAGTTCCATAAAATGAACACCATCCTCATTGTCACGATAGACTAATAAATAAACGGGTTGCTGTGATGGTGCGTCAGGCATAAAGTCCGCACTGATGTGTTGCACGGGGTATTGATAGGTTAAAGGCCAGGCAAGTGGGGATAGAACTGGTTGCTGATTTAATAAGTCACCGTCTTTGTCTATTTTGTCCCATGCTATTGTTTCATCCAGATCAGAGGTCATTAATGCCAGCTCAACCCATTCATAGTGCGCCAGCTCTTTAATAAAAGCGGGGTCATTTGCGTTATCACGTTCATTTTCTAAATATTTTAAGAATTCACGCGGCATTTCAGGGAATAATGGTGTGTGTGCAAGGTGATGGCTAAAGTAATCCCGTAACATGTCATTCCAGTCATCTTCTGCAGTAATTTCTTTTAACACCGGATAGGTATTGGAAATAAAATCTTCGACGTTATTAAAAAATAATTCGCTGTAGATTTTCATACGACGTGCTTCAACATCATCAGGAATCGGGTTTAATGCCGGGTTACGGATATGCGCAGCAAATGCGTATTGCGTTTGTTTGAATAAGGGTAACTCAGCCATGCTGGCTATTATCTTTGTTTTGTTGTTGCCATTTTTTTTGTATTTTAATAATGCTATCAACTTCGCCTAATAATTCAGGGACAGGGGGAATGTTAAAGTCTCTTTCCAGCAAGGTTGGCATGACACCAAATACATCATAGGTTTTATGTAGTAAATCCCAGACCGGATCGACAACATCTGCGCCGTGGGTATCAACTATAAGATCTTCTGCTTCATTGTAGTGGCCTGCAATATGTAAATACGTAACACGTTCAGCAGGGAGCTTTTTCAGGAACTCAACCGCATCATATTTATGATTGATGCTATTGACGTATATATTATTAACATCTAATAAAAAATCACAGTCGGCTTCACTAATGACGGCGTTAATAAAATCAATTTCGTCCATTTCTTTTGAGGGTGCAGCGTAATATGAGACATTTTCCATTGCGATGCGCTGTTCGAGAATATCCTGAGTACGCCGTATACGTTCTGCAACGTAATGTATTGCTTCTTCTGTAAAAGGAATGGGCATGAGATCATAAAGGTGACCATCATCGCTACAGTAACTTAAATGATCGCTGTAGCTGGGAATATTGTGTTGTTTAATAAAGCGCTTAACCTTGTAGAGGAAAGCTTCATCGAGTGGTGCGGGACTGCCTATTGATAATGATAAGCCATGTAATGCAACAGGGTATTGCTCTGCAAAGGCGCTAAATTTTTTGCCTAATGCACCACCCACACCAATCCAGTTTTCTGGTGCGACTTCCATAAAGTTCACTTGAGAAGGTGGCTGAGCTGCGAGCGCATCCATAATGGAACGTCGCAGACCCAAACCTGCTCCATGAACGGGATATTGCTGGTTGTTCATGTCAGTAATTGTGTCAGATTATTTATTTCCGCCACACTTACCTTCACCACATTTACCTTCTTTTCCTTTACCCATTGGCATATTTTTATCCATGCCTTTTTTACCACCACAGTTGCCTTCCATGTTTTTCTTCATACTTTTACTGCCGCCGCATTTACCTTCACCGCATTTACCTTCTTTTCCTTTACCCATTGGCATATTTTTATCCATGCCTTTTCCCATTGGCATGTCTTTATCCATGCCTTTTTTACCACCGCAGTTGCCTTCCATACCTTTACCCATATGGCCGTTGTCTGCAAGTTGCATATAACCGCCAGAAAGTTCGTTCATAGCGAATGGGTTTGCGCCTTCTGCAGCATTTGCAACATTACTCATTGCTAAAGAAGCAACGAAAGCTGTACTGGCTGCGATAGATAGTGTTTTCATTGGTTTTGTATTCGACATTTGTAATTCTCCGATTTAAATTTGTTAGTAAAGCGTTATTGTTAACTATTATAAGTACTTTATTATAAAAATATCGAGCAGTTAAGGTGAAACAATATCCTGCACACACCTAGCTTAAAAAATATGACAGGCATCTATAATTAAAGTTTCGTTGTTTTGAAGCTTTTGAAAATAGTATCTGAAATATACACGCTGATGCTTTTACAGGTAAATGAATATTTAACAGTTGAGTGGAAAAATCTTTAAAAACAGCAATTTATTTGTGTGTTTAAGGCCCAATGTATGGATTGCTGGCTTAAATATACTTTTTTAAACAGTTTAAATAGTCACTTTCATCGGGAGCACGGTTTTGTGATTGAGCTTCCCAGAGCATTTTTCCCAGGCATTCCATCATTAAGTGCTCTGTTTCATGAGGATCTTTAATTTTTCCCAGCATTGATTGGTATATCTGCTCAATACCGCTGGGACGTTGTGTTGAAAGTTGTTCCTGGATGGAAATGTGCATGGCCATATGAAGAAAGGGGTTGGTTTCGCCCATTTCGGGTGTGTAGTCTTTGTCGAGTGCTGCCTGATTTTCTAGTAAGCTGTGATATTCAGGATGCAGTTCGATGATTTTCGCAATAACCGCCTCTAATGGTTCCATCAGTTGTTTATCGACATGTTTTTGCCATGCAGTAACAAACATTTGTCGTAGTTCTGTGCGATCTTGTGCAAACATGGGTGTAGGGTAATAAGCTGGGTGAAAAGTTACAAGTTATTCGATGACTTTGTCTTTGAACTCACACAGGTCTTCAATGACACAGGCTCCACAACGGGGTTTACGTGCAATACAGGTGTAGCGGCCATGCAGTATAAGCCAGTGGTGGGCATCGACCATGAACTCATCTGGAATAAATTTGAGCAGTTTTTTTTCAACTTCAAGAACATTTTTACCGGGGGCAATTTTTGTGCGGTTAGAAACGCGAAATATATGGGTATCAACCGCCATAGTAGGATGACCAAAAGCAGTATTTAAGACCACGTTAGCGGTTTTACGACCGACACCGGGCAAGGCTTCAAGCGCTTCACGATTGTCCGGGACTTCAGAGTGGTGTTCTTTTACCAATATATTGCAGGTTTTGATGATATTTTTGGCTTTGGTATTAAATAACCCAATGGTTTTTATATATTTTTTTAAGCCAGCTTCTTTTAAGGCGGCCATTTTTTTTGGAGTTGGCGCTTTTTTAAATAAGTCCTCGGTCGCTTTGTTAACCCCTTTATCGGTTGATTGTGCTGACAGAATAACCGCGATTAATAGCTCAAAAGGAGAAGAGAAATTTAGTTCAGTGGTGGGATTCGGGGTATGTTCTCTGAGACGAGTGAAAATTTCAGTACGAATTGCTTTATTCATAAATTAACTACTTGTTTCAGCTGACTCGAGAGTTTGCTCTGTTATACGCTTTTCACGAGCGAGTTGTTTTTTATCAATAATATTTTTACCCGCAATTAATAAGCCTAAACCAATAAATGCACCGGGCGGTAAAATAGCAAGCAAATAGCCACGGTAATTATCAAACAAGGTGATGGTCATATCACGTGCCGCGTCACCAAACATAAGATGAGCTTGTTGGAATAATGTACCAAGACCAATTATTTCACGCATTGCACCCAATGTTACTAATACTGCCGTAAATCCCAGGCCCATAAATAAACCATCAATAAAAGAGCTTGATACGGTGTTTTTAGAAGCAAAAGCTTCTGCACGCGCAATAATGGCACAGTTCGTTACAATTAAAGGAATAAAGATACCCAGAATATTATAAAGCTCATGAAACCATGCATTCATAGATATTTCGATAACGGTTACTGTAGAAGCAATAATTAAAACGAAGACAGGAATACGGATTTCTGGGCGAACCCAATGACGAATCATTGCCACCATCACGTTAGAAGCCACCAACGTTAATATGGTTGCTAAACCCAGCCCTAAACCATTTATAACGGTGTTAGATACCGCGAGCAGAGGACATAAGCCAAGCAGTTGTACAAAGGCCGGATTATTTTTCCATAAGCCATTATAAATAATAGAACGATAGCTGGCATCACTCATACAATGTGTCCTGATATTCTTTATAAAAGAGTAAAGTTTTATACACTGCTTTTACTATAGCGCGTGGTGTAATTGTTGCACCGGTAAACTGATCAAATTCCCCGCCATCGCGTTTCACGCCCCAACCCCTTTTATCCGGGTTGAGTAAGGATTTATCTTTGAATTTTGTAACCCAGTCGGAACGATTTTCCTCAATTGCATCGCCCAGCCCGGGTGTTTCTTTGTGCTGGATAACGCGAACACCGGCAAGTCTCCCGTCATGATTTATGGCAACAAGTAACTCGATATCACCATTATAACCATCGGGCGCGACGCTATTTATAATAACGGCAACAGGTTTATTATTTTTACGTGCACGATAAATATTAACCGGTTTTTTAGTGCCGAGTAACTCTTTATTCTGAACAATAATAATATCGTTAAAAATATCATTGTCATGTGCTGCAGGCGGGATAAGCACATGAAAGGCTTTTAATAAGGCCAGACGCTTGTTTTCGTTAATGCGATCAATACTATTGTCGAAGGTATAGGAAACAAAAAAAGTGCCTACAGCCGCAAATAAAGAGAGCAGAATAGCACTGATGATCATGTTACGGAGAATATTCATTATTTTTTATCTGTTGCACCAAAAACCACGGGTTTATTGTAATAATCAATCATCGGTACAGCCATATTCATAAGAAGAACCGCGAAGGCAATGGCATCAGGGTAACCGCCCCAGGTACGAATGATATAAACGAGAACACCAATACCGGCACCATAAATTAAGCGGCCCCGATTGGAGACCGCAGCAGTCACGGGGTCGGTTGCAATAAAGAATGCTCCCAACATAGCGGCACCACCAAACAAGTGAAAACTGATGGATGAATATGTGCCGGCATCAGAAAAATTAAAAATCATTGCCATAAAAGCAAGTGCTCCCAGCATAGCGACCGGGATATGCCAGCTAATAATTTTTATAAAAATGAGGACAATTCCTCCTAACAAAAACAGAATATTAACCCACTCCCAACCATACCCTGCGATATTGCCAAACAGCTGAATGTTTGTACTGTGTATTTCATCAAGGGTATATCCCAAACTGAGTTGTGTTTTAATGCTATCCAGTGGTGTTGCCATGGTCAAAGCGTCATAACTCATACCTGCGGGCAGCGTTTCAAAAAAGCTATAACGCACGCTATCAAAAAAACTTAAGCCATGTGTTTCTGCCGGAATCCATGCCGTCATTTCTTTAGGAAACGCGATTAATAGCATGGCGTAACCTACCATTGCCGGATTAAACGGATTGTAGCCCATACCGCCGTATAAGTGTTTTGCAATAATAATGGCAAAGGCTGAGCCTAAAGCAGGTAACCACCAGGGTGTAAGCGTTGGTAGTGCGAGTGCAAGTAAAATCGCAGTAAGCACGGCGGTGCCATCATAAATAAAGGGTTTTATCGGACGCTGGCGAATTTTTAATATGCTGACTTCACAAATAATCGCAGTGAGGACAGCGATAGCAATATTTATAATGACACCAAAACCAAAAAAATGAACATAAGCTAATGTACCTGGAATAAGCGCATAAATAACGGCAAGCATCATGCGCGAAATATTTTCATCTGTTTGTATGTAAGGTGAGCTTTTCATTGTTAACTCTCTTTTTGTGCTTTTTTGCGTCGCGCATCTGCTTCAGCAATAGACTTTTTTTGTTGAGCGGTTAAGTTATCAGTATTGGCCGGTGTGATAGATTGCGAGTCACGTTTTGCTTTAACGCGCGCCATAGCTGCTTCAATGGCAGATTTTTTTGCATCTTCTGCGCTGGATTTGTCATTACTGTCTTTGTCACCATTAACTTTTTTTAGGAGTTCACGTTTTTGTCGCTTACGTTCTTCGTTCTCTGCTTTTTTTCGTTCCAGTCTAAATTGGCGGAATTCATGTCGTTGTCGGGCAATATCTGACTTTTCTTTTTCCTGTTCAAGTGCATAAATTTCTGTTTTGGCAAAACGGTAGTATTGCACTAAAGGTATGTGGCTTGGGCATACATAAGAACAACAACCACATTCGATACAATCGTAGATATTATGATCCTGAACCTTGTCAAAATTTTTCGCCCTGGCATACCAGTATAGTTGTTGTGGTAATAATTGTGCCGGGCAAACTTCTGCACATTTTCCACAACGTATACACGGCATAACAAATTCTGTTTTAGATTCTTTAGCCTGCACAAGAATACAGTTGCTTGTTTTAATAACCGGAATATCGTCTGTGTATACTTCAAAACCCATCATCGGCCCTCCCATGATGAATTGTTCCGCTTTATTATTCCTCTTACACAGATTGACTAAGTCAGAAAAAGGTGTTCCAAATAAAACATTTAAGTTTGATGGATGGTCGACGCCTTCACCTGTTACAGTAACATAACGATTAATTAATGGTTTACCTTCAAGTACAGCATCCGCAATTGCCGCCGCGGTCGCAACATTGTGGCAAACAACACCGATGTTAAGTGGTAAGCCATTGCTGGGTACTTCCTTGCCGGTAATTATTTTTATTAACTGCTTTTCACCACCAGCAGGATAAAGAGTGGGAACCTGAATAATATCGATATATTCCACTTCATGTTCATGCAGTGCATTGACTAACATGGTGTGGGCTGCACGTTTATTATCTTCGACGGCAATAACACATTGCCTGGCATGTAAGGCATGACGCATAACATTTAAGCCATCAATTATTTTGCGGCTCTGCTCTTGCATCAGCATGGCATCACATGTGATATAAGGTTCGCATTCAGCGCCATTTAATATCAATGTATCAATAGCATTTGTTTGTTCGGTATTGAGTTTTATATAAGAAGGAAAACCCGCGCCACCTAAACCAACAATACCGGCATCACGAATAATATTTCGTACTTCATTAGCCTCAAGCTGACGATAGTTGGCATTGGCTTTACACTCGAGCCACTGTTCTTTGCCATCTGTTTCCAGAACAATACAATCTGTACTTATACCTGAAGGGTGCGGTACCTTATGCTTTTCTATTGCAACTATTTTCCCCGAGCTTGGGGCGTGTATTGGTGTACTGATATAGTCCTTTGCTTCGGCAATCATCTGGCCTTTTAAAACGGTATCACCGACTTTGACACAGGGCTCTGTTGCACAGCCAATATGTTGTTTTAAGGGGAGTGTTAATATCTTTGGTAAAGGTGCATCTTGCGTTGCATGTTTCATCGACATGCTTTTATTACCCTTTAGTTTAAGGCCGCCAAATATTTTCCATAATTTCATATTATGAATTCACCTTATTCGTTTCAGGCGATGGCCACTTCCAGTTACTGGTTGTTTCACTAACGTTTCGAATATAAATACAATCGACAGGGCAAACAGGTATGCATAGGTCGCAGCCGGTACACTCACTTTCTATAACGGTGTGCATGAGTTTTGCCGCACCGACAATGGCATCTACCGGACAAGCCTGAATACAAAGTGTGCAACCGATACAAATTTGTTCATCAATATAAACAACGGTTTTATTTTCAGCGTGCTCACCATGTTCTTCATTTAATGGTTTTGCATCGACGCCTAATAAATCTGCCAGCTCATTGATGACCGCTTCACCACCCGGCGGGCACTGGTTTATATCGGCTTCACCTTTTGAAATCGCTTCAGCATAAGGGCGGCAACCAGGATAGGTGCATTGACCGCATTGTGTTTGTGGCAAAATGGCATCGATCTTATCAACAATAGGATCGCCTTCTACCTTAAAACGAATTGCGGCAAAACCTAAAATAAGGCCGAAGATAATCGCTAATGTGGCGATAACAATAATAGTTGTTAACATATTAAACCTTAACGAGCCCGGCAAATCCCATGAAGGCCATGGACATTAAACCGGCAGTAATTAAAGCAATGGAGGCACCGCGAAAAGGCTCTGGCACATCGGCAACATCGATGCGTTCACGCATCGCGGCAAATAAGACGAGTACTAAGGAGAACCCCACTGAAGCACCAAAGCCATATAAAGCCGATTCAATAAAGCCATGGTCTGTTTGTACGTTGAGCAAAGCAACACCCAGTACCGCACAATTGGTAGTGATTAAAGGTAAGAAAATGCCTAAAACTTGATAGAGTAAGGGGCTGGTTTTGTGCACAATCATCTCTGTGAACTGGACCACAACTGCAATTACCAGAATAAAGGTAATGGTACGAAGGTATTCGATGCCGAGAGGAGCAAGTAAGTACTCATTCACTAAATAGCTGCAAATAGACGACAAGGTTAAAACAAAAGCTGTTGCCAGTCCCATACCAATGGCCGTTTCAAGTTTGCGCGACACACCCATGAACGGACAAAGGCCAAGAAACTTCACCAGGACAAAGTTATTCACCAAAATGGTACTAATCAGTATGAGTGCGTATTCAGTCATAATACAAGTGGAGACTCTTCAATAATTTGTACGGAGTATAACTTAATATACTTATCTATATCAGCAAAATCAAAGAGATACCTTGCCGTCGGCGGGGGTTTTATTTTATCGTATTTGTGGCTGAGCACCGGCTACAATAACAGGCTATGGTGGTGCGCATCTCGTCTGATATATTATTCAGCCCAGAACATGGCTGTCTAAAATATCTTTGTTAATAAGTTGTTGTAAAATATCGGTACATTTCACCTTGAAAGTATCTCTGAGTAGTCGGACAACGGGGGTTATCGATTGTCTGCTGGGGCACACAAGCCATAATTCTGTCGTTCCGGCTTTGAACTCGGGCATAACATGAAGCACTTTTCCTGATAACAAATCTTCCGACATATCAATACAAGATTTTACAGCCAGTCCTTTACTTGCCACACACCAACGCCTGACGAGATCACCATCATTAGAGGCGCGGTTACCGCTCATCTTAATTTTGTAATTGGTTTCATCGTCCGCAAATGTCCAAACATCATGTGTAATGTCGTTGAGCTGATAAAAAAGTCCATTATGCGTGGTTAAGTCATGCGGATGTGTTGGTTCACTCTTTTTCTTAAGATAGTCTTGTGTGGCACAGAGTATGATTGGAACGTTACAAATCTTAAAACCATAAAGGCCTGCATCATCAGGTGAGCCATAACGTAAAGCAACGTCGACAGAGTCGCGATAAAAGTCGATATTGCTATCACTAATGTTTGTTTTTAAACTGACATCCGGATAGGTTTCGACAAATTCATCAAGCCAGGGAATAACCAGGTTCCGACCTAAGTCAGAGGACAATGCAATGCGCAGTTCGCCATCAACTGTATCCATATCCTCTATCATATTTTGTTTGGCCTGCTTTAACAGGCGTAAGGCTTGCTCACACTGAGGAATATATTTTTCTCCTGCAGTAGAAAGCCGAAGTTGTCGAGTGGTGCGAATAAAGAGTTCTGTCCCCAATGTCTTTTCGACACGTTTAACTGCGGCACTGGCCGTTGCGACTCGCATATCTAAATCCGTTGCTGCCGCTGTAATACTGCGTAACTCAGCCACTTTAAGGACGATCTGAAGATCTTCTAACAGCATATTATCTAATTATATTTGAAAATGATTCAATTATTATACTGTTTAAAAGGAGGTAATCAAGAGATAGTATTTCATTCAGAAATTAACGAACCGGAGAAAACCATGAAAGCAATGATCCTCAATGAATATGGCGACAATGTCGAATTCAAGTCAGCCGAGTTACCTCAACCTGTTGTACAAGCAGGTCATGTCGTTGTGCGTGTTGCCGCAACCAGTGTCAACACGGTCGATACCATGATCCGTCAAATGGGAAAGGATTTACCTCTTTCGCCTGATTTGCCCGCAGTACTTGGGATGGACTTTGCCGGTACTGTTGAAGCTATCGGTGAGGGTGTTAGCAACTTTGTTCCTGGTGATGAAGTGTACGGTTGCGCGGGAGGGCTCGCAGACTTACAAGGCGCGCTGGCCGAATATATGTTGGCCGATGCAAAATTAATTGCACACAAGCCAAAATCTATTTCGATGCGCGAAGCGGCAGCGTTGCCACTGGTAGGCATTACGGCCTATGAGGGTTTGCAGCGAGCAAATGTTCATGCAGGCCAAAAAGTGCTGGTCCATGGTGGCGCGGGTGGCGTGGGACATGTTGCTGTGCAATTAGCGAAACATTTTGGTGCTGATGTCTATGCAACGATTTCTGGCGAAAAACAAAGGGATATAGTCCAAGGGTATGGTGCCACAGGCATTAACTATCGGACTGACACGGTTGCCGATTATGTTGAAAAATACACCAAAGGGGCAGGCTTTGATGTTGTGTTTGATACAGTAGGTGGAGAAAATATGACAAATTCCTTTGAGGCTGCTGCATTGAATGGACAGGTCACCACAACAGTATCTTTGTTGCAACTGGATTTAACGCCAGCCCACTTTAAAGGCTTGTCGATACACGTTGTTTTCATGTTGATTCCGATGCTGTACAACCACAAGCGAGAAGAGCACGGTATTATTTTGACGAAGCTGGCAGAAATTGTCGATCAAGGCGGACTAAAACCATTGCTTGATGAAACACAGTTTGGCCTTGCAGAAATAGGTAAAGCGTATGATCGTCTTACCAGCGGGCAAGCTATTGGTAAGGTTGTGGTCGAAATTTAATGAGATTATTTGGGTTACAGACTAATGCAAATGTTTAATGAAGAAACCGGTTTTGAGTCTATTAATCAGGGTTACAACAGTGCATTTCGTCAGGGCAAGTTAAGTCTTGGTATTATCGCGCCTCTGGAAAATCATGCCATGGAGCCTGTGCCAACGATGAAGCGTCATATAGAGCGTGTTCAGTTAGCTGAAGAGCTGGGCTTTTCTGCAATCTGGTTACGTGATGTGCCATTTAACGTTGAGTCGTTTGGCGATGCAGGGCAAATTTTTGATCCCTTTGTTTATCTTGGTCTCTTGGCTGCGAAAACTGAACGGATCGCTTTAGGCGTTGCAAGTATTGTACTCCCGTTGCGCCATCCGGCACATGTTGCAAAGGCCGCCGCCAGTGTTGATGTGCTATCGGCTGGCCGTTTAATTTTAGGCGTTGCTTCAGGCGATCGAGCAGAAGAGTATCCTGCCCTTAATCTGACGTATGATGATCGAGGCGAGCGTTTTCAGGCCAGCTTTGAATATATCAGGCGTATGTGGGAAGACGCCCCATCGTTTGAAAATATGTATGGCAGCCCGGATGACGGTATGGATATGTTGCCAAAACCTTGCGCAGGAAAAATTCCGTTAATGATTACGGGAGGGAGCCAGCAGGATCCCCAATGGATTGCGCAAAATGGTGAGGGTTGGATTACTTATCCTCGCAGTATTGATGCGCAGCAAAAAATAATTAACGCCTGGCGTGAAAGAATTAAAAGCGCTAACGGTTATAATAAACCAGCGGTGCAGTCGCTTTATATTGATTTGCTTGAAGAGGCTGATGCACCTGCGCAGCCCATTCATCTTGGCTTTCGCTCTGGAGTAAATCAACTTCGCGTTTATCTTAAGTCATTAGAGGAAATTGGAATTAATCATGTGGCATTGAATTTGCGCTTTAATCAAGCCGGGGTTGAAACCACCATGAAACGTTTAGCAAATGAACTGTTGCCCGGTTTTTCTTAATTTAAGCACGGCAATTTAATAAAGAGATTATGCTATGAAAAAAACAATTCTTATTACCGGCTCTACCGATGGCCTTGGTTTAGATACCGCTAAACGCCTCGCGGCTGAAGGCCATCAGGTTTTACTGCATGGTCGCAATTTTGCAAAACTTGAGAACGCGGTAAAAGAAGTTTCAAAACACACAAGTGAGCCCGTTGAAAGTTATTATGCAGATTTGTCGCGTATGGATGAAGTTGAAGCGTTTGCTAACGCTGTTATTGAAAAACATGCGGGTATCGATGTGCTTATTAATAACGCAGGTATTCTTAAGTCACCTGTTTCTATTACACAGGATGGGTTAGATATACGCTTCGTGGTAAATACACTTGCTCCTTATATATTAACTAAAAAGCTACTACCTCTTTTTGCTGTGTCGGGAAGAGTCATTAATCTTTCTTCCGCAGCTCAATCGCCTGTTAATCTGAAGGTATTAGAAGGACGTGTTAAATCATCTGATGACCTGGAAACGTATGCGCAAAGTAAACTTGCTCTGACGATGTGGTCACGTGTTTTGGCTTCTTCACTTAAAAATCATGGTCCAGTCATTATTGCCGTAAACCCAGGTTCATTGCTGGCCACAAAGATGGTGCAGGAGGGATTTGGTATGGCAGATAATCGTATTCAAATTGGTACGGATATATTAATTCGTGCCGCGTTATCAGATGAATTTGCATCTGCTTCGGGCAAGTATTTTGACAATGACTCCGGCCAGTTTACATCTCCTCATTCTGATGCTCTTGATGCACAAAAAACGGAAAAAGTTATGCAAGCTATCGAGTCGCTTGTGAGTGAATTTATGCAAGCAGACTAAAAGTATAGTTTGTCTGCTTTAGTTTAGATGTCTTACCAGGTTACGATTAAATACGTTATTTTTTATATCACAGTGACGGCAGGTTGAAAACCAACCTGCATGAGTCAGCTTATTTTACACGCATTCCTGCTTGTGCACCTTGATGAGGTTCTAAGATCCAAAGATCTTCGCCGCCCGGACCTGCGGCTAAAACCATCCCTTCAGAAAGTCCAAAACGCATTTTGCGTGGCGCCAGATTGGCCACCATGACAGTGTGTTTTCCCTCAAGGTCTTCAGGTTGGTAGGCCGATTTAATTCCGGCAAAGACGTTGCGTGTGCCTTCGCCAATATCCAAAGTGAGTTGCAGCAACTTATCCGCGCCCTCGACATGTTCGGCTTTTATAATTTTTGCAATGCGTAAATCTATTTTGGCAAAATCCTCAAATTGAATTTCATCTGCAATAGGGTCGATTTTAGTGCTCACCTTGTTGGGCTCCGTTGGATTCTTTGCTTTACTGGCTTTCTTTGCTTCTGTTTTTAAATCTTCTTTAGATGCTTCTAACATGGCATCGATTTTTTCCTGTTCTACACGGGTCATGAGTGGTTTGAATTTATTAATAGCATGATGGGTGAGTGGTGTAGCGGCATCCGACCAGTTTAATGTTTTAATATTAAGAAAGGCTTCAGAGGCTTCTGCCATCATCGGTAAAACAGGTTTCAAATACGTCATCAAGACACGGAACAGGTTGACACCCATGCTGTAAATTTCCTGTACTTGTTGTTCTTTACCTTCTTCTTTAGCCAGTGCCCACGGTTTTTGTTCGTCAATATACTGGTTTGCTTTATCGGCTAAGGCCATGATTTCCCGAATAGCATGGCTAAATTCTCGTCCTTCATATAATGCTGCAATTTTTTCACCTGCCTGGCTAAATGATTGATAGAGCTCAGGTTCTATACAGCTTGCACTTAATTGACCATCACATTTTTTACTGATGTAACCGGCACAACGACTGGCGATATTGACCACTTTGCCAACTAAATCGGAATTTACGCGGAGCAGAAAATCATCTAAATTGAGATCGAGATCATCAACGCCATTACCGAGTTTGGCCGCGAAGTAGTAACGCAGGTATTCCGGGTTCAAATGATCTAAATAGGTACGTGCCTTAATGAAGGTGCCGCGTGATTTCGACATTTTTTGTCCATTCACCGTGAGGAAACCATGACAAAAAACAGCCGTGGGGGTGCGGTGGCCACTGCCACTTAAAACAGCCGGCCAGAACAGGGTGTGGAAGTAAGCGATATCTTTGCCGATGAAGTGATACACCTCATTTTCACTGTCCGCTTTCCAGTAATCATCAAAGTTCAAATCATCACGCTTGTCGCAAAGATTTTTGAAGCTGGCCATGTAGCCCATAGGCGCATCCAACCAGACATAAAAAAACTTACCCGGCGCATCGGGGATTTCAAAACCAAAATAGGGCGCATCGCGGGAAATATCCCAGGACTGTAAGCCAAATTCAAACCATTCGCTAACTTTATTGGCGATGGCGGTTTGGGTGTGATCGCCTTTCATCCATTCGCGCAGCATGGGCTCGAAGTCGGCCAGTTTAAAGAAATAATGTTCAGACTCTTTATCGATTGGGGTTGCGCCGGAAACAGCTGAAACGGGATTTTTTAAGTCTGTCGGCGCATAAGTTGCGCCACAAACTTCACAATTATCGCCATATTGATCATCCGCGCCACATTTAGGGCAGGTGCCTTTAATAAAACGATCCGGCAAAAACATGTCTTTTTCAGGATCGTAGGCCTGATTAATGGTGCGCTTCTCAATATGGCCGCCATCGCGTAAGCGTTTGTAGATCTTTTCGGCAATATCGCGGTTTTCATCAGAATGAGTCGAATGAAAATTGTCGAAATTAACGCTAAAATCCGCAAAGTCGGCGCGATGTTCTTTATCTGTCGCCGAAATCAACTCTTCTGGTGTAATACCTTCATTTTGTGCACGCAACATAATCGGAGTGCCATGCGCATCATCGGCACAAACATAAGTACAGCGATGGCCTTGCATTTTCTGAAAACGTACCCATATATCGGTCTGAATATATTCAACCAAATGGCCGATATGAATACTGCCGTTGGCATAAGGCAGAGCGCTGGTAACAAGAATTTGGCGGGCTTTATTGCTCATAATTTAATCAGTTTTGTTTGTTATTGGTTGATATTTTTGATGTTTTGAAAGGCGCTACCGTAGCAGTTATCGGTCGCAACTACCACTTTGTAGGAGTAGAATATGCGCCTTTATTCTCGCAAACCTTATGATTTTTGTGTAAGATTGCGAACCCAAAATTTACCTTATTAAATTACTAGGTTATTTGGCCCAGTAGTTTGTATTAAGCAATTTATATTACTAACAACATATCAGGAGATAGAGCATGGCTATCGCTCAATCACAAATCGAAGAAGCACTAAAAACGTATATTGATCCTTATCTTGAAGCTGATTTGGTTTCAACAAAAACAGTCAAAAACATTGCGGTAGATGGCGACAATGTCTCAATCGATGTGCTTTATGGCTTTCCGGTTAAGGGTTACATCAATGAGCTCACTGATAAGTTGACTGAGATCGTTAAAGCTGTTGATGGTGTGGCCAATGTCACCATTAATGTTGCGCACAAGGTGGCTTCGCATGCCGTGCAAAAAGGCGTAAACATGATTCCTGGTGTGAAGAATATTATTGCTGTTGCTTCAGGTAAAGGTGGTGTTGGTAAGTCAACAACATCAGTTAACCTGGCATTGGCGCTTTCAGCAGAAGGTGCAACCGTGGGTATTTTAGATGCAGATATTTATGGCCCAAGCCAACCACGTATGTTGGGTATTAGCGGCCAACCCGAGTCTGCTGATGGCAAAAGTTTAGAACCGATGAATAACTACGACATCCAGTCTATGTCGATTGGTTATTTGATTGATGAAGATACCCCAATGATTTGGCGTGGCCCAATGGTAACGCAAGCATTAGAGCAGCTATTAAAAGATACCAAGTGGAATGATGTCGATTATTTAATTATCGATTTACCACCAGGTACAGGTGATATTCAGTTAACACTTGCGCAAAAAGTGCCTGTAACCGGAGCTGTCATCGTAACAACACCTCAGGACATCGCTTTATTAGATGCTCGTAAAGGTCTGAAGATGTTTGAGAAAGTTGAAGTGCCTGTTTTAGGTGTTGTTGAAAACATGTCTATTCATATTTGTTCGGAATGTGGTCATGCAGAGCATATCTTTGGCTCAGGCGGTGGTGAAAGCATGGCAGCAGATAGCGATGTTGATTTATTAGGCGCGTTACCACTCGATATGTCTATCCGTGTTGGTACAGATGAAGGTAAACCAACAGTCGCTGCTGATCCGGATGGTGCGGTTGCAACGATTTATCGTGATATAGCCCGTCGTGTTGCAGCGAAGCTTTCGCAGAAGACAAAAGATCATTCTGCAGCATTCCCCAATATCGTCATCCAAAACAACTAAGAGCGTACTATTTCCGTTCTAACGGCGTTGGAAAACAAATTTAACTTCCTCATTTACTGTTTGTAAAATCGGTCGTTAAATTTATTTTCCGCCTTGTTACAACAAAAATATTACGTTCTTGTTATACGCTGTTCCACAGCGTATTTTTTTGTCTGGGTTTTGCGTTAAAGTTTCGGAATGAGTACAAAAATAGGTTGCAGAATGGAGATAATAAAATTCAGACCGTCTGCCACACGATGTGGCAGTCGAGCAGCCACGGATGGCAATGTTTTGCGAGTCTGCATTTTATTATCTCCGTTCTGCGGCCGGCGTATTAACATAATTTTTACCGTTGATAACAAATAAAGCTATCAATATGATATATTTCTCCCTTATTTTTATATCATTGAATGACTAGCAGGCAGAATTAGATGAGTATTAAAGCAGATAAGTGGATTCGTAGAATGGCGGAAAATGAAGGCATGATTGAGCCTTTTGAAGCCGGTCAGGTTCGGGATGTTGATGGCGAACGTATTGTTTCCTATGGCACTTCCAGTTATGGCTATGATGTTCGCTGTGCTGATGAGTTTAAAATTTTTACCAATATTAATTCTGCTATTGTTGATCCTAAAGATTTTGATCATCAAAGTTTTGTTGATGTTAAAAGCGATGTTTGTATTATTCCTCCAAATTCTTTTGCTCTGGCGCGCACCGTTGAATATTTCCGAATCCCTCGCAGTGTACTAACGGTTTGCTTAGGTAAGTCTACATATGCCCGCTGCGGTATTATTGTAAACGTCACACCTTTGGAGCCGGAGTGGGAAGGGCATGTTACGCTTGAGTTTTCAAATACAACGCCACTACCTGCAAAAATATATGCCAATGAAGGTGTGGCCCAAATGCTGTTTTTTGAATCTGATGAAATGTGTGAAACATCTTATAAAGATCGTGGTGGTAAATATCAGGGTCAGGAAGGCGTGACCTTACCTAAAGCATAATTTTTTCCAGTGGAATGGGTTTTTCAATACCATAACCTTGCACGTAATCCACTTGCATATCGGATAGAATGTTAAGGACAGCATCGTTTTCAACATATTCAGCAATCGTTTTCAGTCCCATGCTGTGGCCGATATGATTAATAGAGTTGACCATGGTGACGTTAATCGGATCTTTATCTAAATCTTTGATTAGACTGCCGTCAATTTTCAGGTAATCTACCGGTAGGTTTTTTAAATATGCAAAAGAACTTAAGCCACTACCAAAGTCATCAAGAGCAACTTTACAACCAAACCCCCTTAATATTGATACCGATTTTATTGCAGTATTAATGTTTGCAATCATTGCTGTTTCGGTAATTTCAAAACAAATGCGGGTTGCGTCAATCTGAGATTCCGATATTCGGGTAATACAATCATTCATGAATTTTGAATCTCCCAGTGATTGTCCTGATAAATTTATTGAAAAATTTATATGCTGGTATTGGGACTGAGACATTATTGTTAAGGTGTTTTTTATAACCCAGTCATCAACAGCCACCATAATATTAAAGCGCTCTGCTGCAGGAAGAAACGCGGCGGGAGATATTAAACTCTTATCCGCGTCGATCATTCTGATAAGTACTTCATAATGAGAGTCATTTTTGTTTTCAATAGCGGCGATCTTTTGAAAATATAGAATAAAGTCATTATTGTCGAGGGCTATATTTATCCGGGTTAACCAGTTTGTTTCATTGGTATGTTCTGTAATTTCTTTTGAACCGATGTTGTATACGTGAACCCGGTTGCGCCCCTGTTCTTTGGCGATATAACACGCTGTATCGGCAGCAGACTGAATGTCTTTTGGTGTGCCACTTTTACTATCAATAGATACTATGCCGATACTAATACCGACTTTAAAAGATTTTTCGTCCCAGTGAAAACGATAATCTTCTATTTCTAATCTGATTTCTTCAGCTAGTTCAGCCGCTTTTTTTATTGAACAGCCCTCAAATAATAAAGCAAATTCGTCTCCTCCAAGTCTGGCGAAGGTGTCTGTTTCTCTTACTTTTTTATTAATGGTAAATGATATTTGTTTTAATAGTTCGTCGCCTGCGACATGTCCACAGCTATCATTGACTACTTTGAATTTATCTAAATCCATATAACATAAAGCATGTTTTGCATGATCTATTTTTGCACTTTTTATACTTTTGTCCAGCCTGCATTCAAATTCCCGGCGGTTTATTAAGTTAGTCAAAGGATCATGGGTCGCTTGATAGGTCATTTCCTGAGTCAGTGTTTTAATTTTTGTTATGTCCCAGACATAAGTTCTATATAATTTAGTTTCCGGGTTATATATTATTTTTTGTTCAAAGGTTAAGCCATTAACATCTATATCTCTGGTTGTTTCATATTTTCCATTTTCTGTATTAATGTCTGTCTGAGTGTTAGAAAAAATTATGTGATCTTTTTCATAAAGATCCGGGAAACTGTCGGTTGCCGCTTTATTGGCATAAGTGATTTCTCCATTTTTTTTAAATTCAATAATCGGGTTTGGATTTAATTCAGGAAATGTTGCCAGGCGCTTTAATTCACTTTCTTTTTCGATAATACTGCTGATGTCGTGAATGGTGGTTATAATCAATTGATCATTGTCGATAGTAAAGGGTGTCAAACTTATCTTAACGGGTATTTGATGAGAGTCTTTATGCACAATATGAATGCCATCAACTGCATTCATTGCTCTTTGTTGTTGTTTTGATGAAAACTCTTTTCTCTGTTCAATGTGGGATCTTGTAAATTCAGGTGGGACAAGCTTTTCTATTTTAAAGCCTATGATCTCTTCTCGCTTATAACCAATTTGTTTCTCAAACTGGTTGTTGACCAGAACAATGGTGCCATCGACATTTGAAATAATAAGTGGATCCGGTGTTGAGTCGAGTAGTTCCGAAAAAAGGCGTTCATTTCTCTGGATTTCTTTTTGTTGTTCCCGTGCTTTAGATAAATCGTGCATTTTTTGCAGTATAGCGATAGGTTTATTATCTCTGTCCCTGACGACTTTAATCATGATTTCAATCGGTATGCCTGATTTATTAGCAGGATCATCGGCTTCGAGTACGATAGTCGTATCTAATAAATTTTTTCTTGCTTTGCATACTTTACAGGGCGATTCTTCTCCCTCAGGGTGAGCGTAGTCGGTAACAACTTTTCCTATAGATTCCTCGGGACTTGATTTAATAAACTGATAAAAAGCATTGTTTGCTCGTAAAATTCGATCTTTTAGATCAACCATGTACATAGGTTCATCAAGAACATCTAATGCTGATGACCATTCTATTTCAGAAAGAG
>Ga0316207_10001504_pt1 | contig 28358 bp, 22 predicted proteins | sample 6weekpyrite_MG_FD_204943 | JGI IMG/M metagenome (GOLD analysis project Ga0316207, IMG submission 204943) | Microbial mat bacterial communities from mineral coupon in-situ incubated in ocean water Damariscotta River, Maine, United States -... | ecosystem: Environmental > Aquatic > Marine >...
GGCGGAGCCGAATACCGATCAACAATAACAATCAGCGCGCCAGAAGCTAGAGCTGTTGCAACCACGCTGCTTAAACTTGTCGCCCCCAAATCATCCGTAGGCAAATCTAATTCACTGGCAATTGTTTTAAGTTGTTCATCATCAGCAGAAATTTCAGATAAATACTTTTCTGCATCAGCTTTATTAGAGAAACTCTTAACTTCTTTCGGGCTACTAATTAACAATGTCGATGCCGTGGTGAATGTATGATTATTTTTACTACCATCCTGCACCGTTCTTTTTTCAGGGGGATGATCGGATGAGGAGGGGGCATCTATTTTATAAACTTTAACTTTGCCCTTGTGTAATAGCTCGGCAATTTCTGTTTTAAGGTGGCTGTCGCTTAATATCGCTTCGGCGAATAGTGATTGCGAATGGTATATTTTGGACCAGAAGCTTACCGGTGCGGACAGGTTGTTGATAAACGATTTTGCCTGTGTGTTGCTGTGAAATAATTTGGCTTCAAGTGCAACGGGGGCAGGCTTGTTTCTAGTGGTTTGGATTTTGTAGTATTGACCGAAATGATCTTTAACTAACTGGCTATTTATTAGCATTGGCTTCCCTGAACCTGATATCTGAATTCAAAAATTTGAAGACATATAATAACTAAAATTTTCTTGAATTTCATTGAATTAGCCCTAATTATTTCATCTGATTTATTGTTATTAAACTTTAGCTTTCTGAATGGCGCATCAAGATTATCATTAGGTCAGGCATTATCATGTAAAAACAGGTTAACTAATACACGTAACCTTTTGATTTAAAATAAATTGAATTGATATGTAATCTTCTAAGCCATTAGATTCCCGAGAAAGCATTCGGGAATGACGAAATTCTTATTCCGGTTCCCGAATAAAACTATTAGGCCGCCGCCAGTGCATAGCACTATCTCTAGCTTAACTCATACCCAAACGCACCCTCATCAGTGACGGTGACATGAATTTTGGATATTTCCTCATTTGCTGCCATTTTACCCAAACACTCTGCCGCCATTTCTGGCAGCATGGTGCGGGTGAGTATATTCTCAATATTTCTAGCACCGGTATCTACTTCCTGGCTGCGCGCGACTATATGCAGCATTAAATCTTCATCGTAAGTAAACTCGGCACCGTAATGCTCTTTAATGCGTTTATCAATTCGGTTCATATTGATTTTACAAATCTTCAATAAATCTTCATCGCTTAACGGGTAGTAGGGGATAACCGTGGTTCTACCCAAAAATGCAGGCTTGAAGTATTGCAGTAGTTGTGGGCGGAAGTTATCTAACAATACGTCTGGTTCCGGCAGTTCTTCACCGGCGGCACACATGGCACGAATATGTTCTTCGCCGGCGTTAGAGGTCATAATGATGACTGTATTGCGAAAATCAATATCCCGGCCTTCGCCATCTTTTATGGTGCCTTTATCCAGCAGATTATAGAAAATATCCTGCACGCCCGGGTGGGCTTTTTCCATTTCGTCTAACAACACAATGCTGTAAGGTTTTTTACGCACGGCTTCGGTTAACACGCCGCCTTCGCCAAAACCTACGTAACCCGGAGGTGAGCCCAGTAGCATCGAAACTTTATGTTCTTCTTTAAACTCCGACATGTTAATGGTGGTAATGTTTTGCTCACCGCCGTATAAAATATCCGCAAGGGCAAGGGCGGTTTCGGTTTTACCTACGCCACTCGAGCCAACTAAAAAGAATACACCAATCGGTTTTCTTGGATCAGTTAATCCTGCACGTGATGTTCTTATTGCTTGGGCAATGGCTTCGAGGCCATGTTTTTGGCCGATTACTCTTTCGCCTAAAACATTTTTTAGGTCTAGCACGCTATTGATTTCATCGGAAACCATTTTGCCAACGGGAATACCGGTCCAGTTAGCGACGACTTCTGCAATCGCCTGGCTATCTACATTCACTTGTATTAACGGGTTTTCACCTTGCAGCTCGGTTAACTCATCCATCTTTTTATGCAGGTTGGTTTTAATTGTTTCACGCTCTGCGTCGTCTAGTTTTACGGGGGCACCTTCTTCTTTTAATGCTTCTTCGGATAAAGGCTGTGCATGAAAATCACTTTCAATTTTAGATTGTAACTCGTGAATTTCTTTTACAATGGCTTTTTCATTTTCCCATTGCGCAGTTTGAATTTTTAGCTCGCTTTCTAACTGTTCACGCTCGGCATTGATTTCTGTAATGCGATCATCGCAATTGCCCAGCGTGGCATTTTCACGTTCCAGTGAAATGATGTTCGTTTCATGCTGGGTGATTTTTCTGCGGGTATCTTCAATAGCTGCCGGCGTTGTGCTTTGACTTAATGAAACTCGGGCACAGGCCGTATCTAATAAACTCACTGATTTATCGGGCAGTTGACGTGCCGTAATATAACGACTGGATAATTTAACCGAATCAATAATCGCCTCATCCATAATGCGCACGCCGTGATGATTGGCAAGCATAACTGAAATCGAGCGCATCATATTTATGGCTTTAGTTTCATCGGGCTCTTCAATTTTAACCACCTGAAAACGACGGGTCAGGGCAGGGTCGCGTTCGAAATATTTTTTATATTCGGCCCAGGTAGTGGCGGCAATGGTGCGCAATTCGCCACGAGCGAGTGCAGGTTTTAGTAAATTGGCCGCATCGCCCTGGCCTTCTTTTCCGCCGGCACCAATTAACGTGTGGGCTTCATCAATAAACATAATAATCGGTTCGGGGGAGGCTTTAACTTCAGAGATAACTGATTTTAAGCGATTTTCAAATTCGCCTTTTACACTGGCACCCGCTTGTAATAAACCTAAATCTAGGCTGCGAACCGAAACGCCCTTTAAAGTATCTGGTACATCACCGGATGCAATACGTAGTGCAAAGCCTTCAACGACTGCGGTTTTACCAACACCGGCTTCACCGGTTAAAATAGGATTGTTTTGACGACGGCGGGTTAAAATATCAATGATTTGTCGTACTTCTTCATCGCGACCCAGCACCGCATCAATTTTTCCACTTTTTGCATCAGCGGTTAAGTTAACCGTAAATTTATCTAAAGACGGTGTGCTGGTTGGGCCGACAGCGGGTGAGCTGCCATCGGATGCGGATGTGTCACCCACGCCGGCAGAAACTGATTCGGATGTACTACCCACAATGCTCGGTAAAACCGCGCGTAAAGATTCCGGTGCAATTTTGCTTAACTCGCCCGATGTGATTTGGGTGGAGCGACGTAAATTTTCATCTAGCATTAATGCCGCTAAAATATGTGCCGAGGTTGCTTGCGGATGGGAGTACTCTACTGATGCTAACATCCAGGCGGTTTTTGCTAAATCAACAACCGTGGGTGAAAGTGCAGGGGCGCGAGTATTGCCTGATTTTATTTTATCTAATTCTTTATTAATATCTTGTTGTAATTTGCCCGCATCTATTTGAAACTTTTCGAATAGTGCGCTGATATCACTATCGGGCAATTCTAAAAGTTTTAATAACCAGTGTTCAATTTCAATATTGTAATGGGTGCGTGCCATGCAAACACCGGCGGCACCTTCTAATGCCGTGCGGCATGAATCATTGAGTTTTCCCACTAATGATTTTAAGTCGATAGTTATCATGTTGATTCCTTATTTGTATTTATTTAATTTGTAATTTTTTAAAACTTAAACATTTCGTTTTTTGGTTATTCCTGTTTTTAATCTTCTTGAAAATAGTAAGGTAAGTTTTTATTACCCCAGTCTTCCCGAGGATACAGAAATATCCAGTGTTTTATTTCTATCTTCAAACACAACCGGTTTATTCGACAGCCAAGTGTTCCAGCCCATAATGGCCGGCTCATCCTTACCTAATTGAATTTTTTCGGGTATATCGGTTTTCTTAACGCGAATTTTAAATTCATATTCATTTTCCATTCCGACATACATTCTAACTAATTCGTTTAATGCTTTCAGTGCGCTAGTGCCCGGCGCAAAAGTCGATAGTTGTTTTTTATTTAAAGGTCCTAAAATTACATGAATTTTACCTTGCGCAAACCAGCCTTTTTTACCTAGCATTGCTGAGCGACCTAAGCATACATTTCTGCCTGTTGGGTTATTAAAATCGGGCAGTTTGGTGCGCACATCATCAATCAGCTCTTGCCACTGGCCGACGAACTGATTAATGTCGACGGGTATATTAAAGTGCGAGCGTAAAATTTGTTTCAGGCCGGTGGCGGTTCTGATTTTTTGTGTGAGCAGGCCACTATAAAATATCAGGGATTCATCTTTGGTGTGTAAGCGATTATTTAAACCTTCGGTGCCCATTCCGATTAAAGACAACAATGCCCGGGTTTGAGGCTCGTGCTGGTTTTTTAAACTGTTATGTAATCGATTGCGCTCATAATGCAGTGGCAAGTTATATTTAACCGAGGCCTGAAAAAATAAAGACAGTGTACGATGATTGAATAAATCGAAAAAATATTCCATCGTTTGATCTTTTAATTTTTGACGTTTTAAAATGAGCTCGGTGTAGTGAAATGGCAGCACCCCTACGGAGCCGGTCAAGCCCATTAAGTTAACAATCATTTGCCACTGAGCACTGCCCGAGTTTTTTTCTATGCGTTGTATTTCTTCAACTTCCGATGATGGAAATGCCAGTGACTGGTTAACTCTAAATCGAATTGACTCGTTAGTCGGGGGCGTAAATTTAGCAATGGGATTGCTGGCAATATTAGATTGTGTGCTTTCTTTTTCAAACAGCGCTGATCTTTCCAACAGACGAACTGCCTGTAGAAATTGAAATTCAAATGGAGCTTCACTAACTTTACGGGTTATAGAAGTATTTTTTCGCCAGCCCTTGGTGGACATTTTTTAAGGTAACCTTCTTTACTTTTAAGTTTAACTAAAACGCGTGTAAATGAATTTAATGAACAATACAGTGCAAAAAAATGTTCGAGTACAGTGGCAAATAAATAACTGCTGCTACCGCTGAGTTGTGAGTCATCTAATTCGATTTCGATTTCAATACCTCTGCATAAAGCAGTGTGCCCATCAATCGTTAAAGGCGCACTAATGGCTCGTGTGTTAACGCTGGTTATTGATTCTATTTGTGCGCGATTAACCGATGACTCTTTAAAGTCATATAATCTTAAAATTTCTTTTAAGGCATTGGTTGCATCATCTCTACCGGTAATCGATAAGTGATTCAAACTTAAATGCGAAATTAAACGCCAGCGTGCATTGTTACGCATCGAGGGTCGAATCGTTACGCTGGGTTGAGTTACACAGCGAATAGTTTTACAGGGTGGCGCACTATCAACACATTGTAAGCGAGGTTGGTCTGCCGAAAATGGTAGTTTGGCTGGTTGGTCGCGATTACTGCAGGTTGATTTAATGCTTAGGGTTCTATCGTCCGGGTTGTTTGGGTTGAAATATAAATCGACCAAACTTAAAAATACATCGCTGCCATCGTCGCGTAAATATGTACCTAATTTTGCATTGCGTCGTTGTGCAAACCAGTAGGCATGATTTTCCTGATCGTGGCTTTCATGATTAGTGCCGTAAATAGGCAGGTAAGTTTCTTTATCTCCAGCCGATGTTGATGCGGTAACTCTATCAACAGAATAAATTTCATAGCCAACGGGGCGTCTTGCATCGGGAATGATTTGGTACTCGGTAGATGTGTGATCTAGTTTAATGGGATCAGTGCGATGTTCGAATAAATTAACCGCAGGAGAGCAACCCATTTGAAATGTTTCAACTGAAATATTATGTTCCAGCTCCACGTCGGAGTCATTTAAATAAATATAAAACTCCAATGTGCCTTTGGTGTCATCGGGAATTTTATCTGCGAAGCCATCGAGTTCTATAAACATAAATTTTTCTGGAAAAGAAAAATATTCAGTTAATAATCGATAACCCATAAATGAAGATTCAGGGTAGGGTAGTAAGCCTTCATCAATATCAAAGCCAACAGATTTAATAATATTGGCTGCTAGCCGAATGGGTTTAGGGTCTGACTCGGATGTTGCCATCACCACCGCCTGGCAATTATTTAATAATAATTCATACAGTGGATTTATATGTTGCGGTTGGCCTTTTAAATAAAATCGAATTTTATCGGGTTTGTTTTCTGCAAAGCTAATATCTTCGTTAAAGGTATTTAATGATAATTTTAAAACACCACCGGCCCCCTTTAAGTTATCCGAACCCGGTGTTGTAAAGGGACGGCCAATTAAACTCGCTTCGGTTAATTTAAAGGGATAAAGTTGGGTTTCATAAATAGCAGAAAAGCGGCAGGTTTCGCCACCAAATTGTTCGGTTTCTAATACAGTATTGGCGGGTAAACGGTAGGTTGCTTCAAGTTTTTCTTCATCGGGTACAAACTGCACAATTGTAAAAGACGGAATGGGGCGTTGATAGTGTGGAAACAAAACTTCCAGCAAAGCATCACTGAGTTCGGGAAAATCATCGTCGAGTTTATGTTGAATGCGTGCATTTAAATAAGCAAAGCCTTCAATCAAGCGAGACACATGCGGGTCTTCAATAGTCTCGGCATTAATGCCTAAACGCCCGGCAATTTTTGGATGCTCGCCCGCAAACTCGGAGCCCATCTGGCGAATATACGCTAGTTCTTTTTCATAGTAGGGGAGTAGTTCATCAGCCATGACTGGTCTCCTCTACATTAACATTGCGCGTTACTGGCTCTAAAATAGAATCGAACACAACCATTTCAGGTGATGGGTCGGCATACAATGTTGCGTCAATTCTAAATCTTAATGTGCGATCAAGGGTATCTGAATTATCCATATATCTTACTTTTACTGATTTAAATCTGGGTTCATATTCAATTAATATATTTTCCAAATGTTGTATAAATTCTTTTCGTTTTTCCTGATCTGAAATATTTACTGTCGCCAAATCGGGTAAACCATAATTTAATAGTGACGATTGAACTTCGGTTAGTTCCTCATCGGGCTCAACCATCTTAAAGCGGGTATTCAATAAATTTTCTAAGTCACGGCGCACGCTGTTACGTAACTCTTTTAATTTCTGATGCTGGTCCGGATCGATTTCGGTATTATTATTCGGATCGTTATCAATTAAACGATCTAAAATCGAAGGCCGTAATTTTTTCTTTTTATCAATTCTTGCCATGATGTTATTGTGTTTTATACATTATAAATATTATGCAGATTGTGCCAGTTCGGTGACCAGTTCTAATTCAGAAACCATATGATCTAATTGATAATGCGGGCGCAGGTGTATAACGCAAACATATTCACCGGGTTTTTCTGGATGGTCTTTTACTTTTACCGCCGCTTCACGTAATGGATAACGGGCCTGTTCTTCCCATTCTAAATCTTCGCGTCCGGTGGTGTATTTAAATAGCCATTCGCGTAAAAAATCTTCGCATTCTTCGGCGGTAGTAAATGAGCCGACTTTGTCGCGAATCATCACTTTAATATAATGTGAAATTCGTGCACCGCATAAAACATGTTGCAGCATAGCTGAAAGGCGCGCATTGACTTCTGCTTCACGATTCGCTTGTCGGTTAGGTTTGTGTGCCGATTGATTGCCATAAAATGCCGCGAAGGGCGTGTCATAACATTGGCATAATGGCACGAAACCGAGGTCGCTTAATTCGCGTTCACGAATATCGGTGATAATAACATCGGTAACCGGCTTGATGGCGACATCCTGTGCATCGGTTTCAAATTCATCGCAGGGCAGGTTGGTCAATAAACCACCGCCAATTTGGTTTCGTGGTACACCGCGAATGTGTCCAAACCAACCTACATTGGCAAACTCGCGAATTAAAATAGCCGCAAAGGCATAGGCTGCATTGCCCCAGCAATAATCTTCATTGTTTTGTGTGGAAACCTGTTCATAAAAAAACATGCCTTTATAACTGCCGGGTGTTTTTCGATAGGGCAAACGCATTAAAATATGTGGCATGGTTAAGCCAACAAATTGGGCGTCTTTTTTATCTCTAAAAGCACGCCATTTTATATATTCTTTTTGAGCAAAAATACTGTGCAAATTTAGCGGGTTGCCCAGAGTTGAAAAGTCATCGAGGCCAAATAGCTCGGGAGCCGCACCGGTAATAAAAGGTGCAAATGCTGCAGCGGCAACTTGCGCTATTCCTTCGAGTGTTGCTAAATCATCGTGGCGATGTCGCTTTGAAGGTTTGTGACTGATTTCGTAATCACCAATTAAAACACCGTAGGGTTCGCCACCAGGGCTGCCGTATTCTTCGCTGTAAACTTTTTGAAATAACTGGCTTTGATCAAAGTCTAATGAGCGCGCCATATCTCTTGCTAGCTCCGCCCAGGCAATATCAAAAAGTTTTATTTTTATATTTTTTGTGCCATCGGCTTGCACAGCTAAATACCATAAACCACGCCATGAAGATTCGAGTCTTTGAAATTGTTTGTGATGAATGATGGCATTAACTTGATCGTTAATCATGTGGTCAATATCTGAAATTGAGCGATTAATGGCGTTAATAATATCGTCGGTGTCTTTTAAGCTTTGAATGGGGGTGAATTCTGTTAGCCAATAACTGAGGGCTTTTAGATAATCTATTTCATCAATAAATTGTTCGACGCGGGTAAGGTAAGACGTTTGTTTGCACAACTCATCCAGACTAATGGTAGCCGAATTCATGGATTCAGAATTGGTTGAAGAATCTGTCGGCTTATCCCTGGACATTCATTTACCGCTTTTAAATTTAAGATTTAAATTAAATTTTGAACCTGTTAAGAAACAGAAACCGCATCTAAATAGACGCGGTTTCTGATAACACATAGTGAAAAGTATTAACCTGCTTTAGGAATACTCGCCACCATTCGCATAGAAGCACTTAACTCTTCCATTTGTAACCACGGGCGCATATAGGCTACTGCACTATACACACCGGGTTGGCCTGGTACTTCTTTTACTTCTATGCTCGCTTCTGCTAATGGGAAGCGTGCTTTCATTTCGGCACTGGCTCCGGGGCTGGCATTCACATAACTTGAAATCCATTTGTTCAGCCATTCCTCGGCATCACCAGCTTCCATAAATGAACCGATCTTGTCGCGCGCCATAACTTTTAAGAAATGTGCGATACGAGAGGTTGCCATAATGTAAGGCAGGCGAGCTGAAATTTCTGAGTTAGCGGTGGCCGCTGGGTCATCAAACTTCTTCGGCTTTTGCGTAGTTTGTGCGCCAAAGAATACCGCGTAATCGGTATTCTTGTAATGACATAAAGGTAAGAAGCCTAATTTGCTAAGCTCTGCTTCGCGACGGTCAGTAATACCGATTTCAGTAGGGCATTTTGCATCCACATCACCGTCATCACTTACAAAGGTGTGGCTCGGTAAGCCCTGAACTTTACCGCCGCCTTCTGCGCCACGGATGCTGGTGCACCAGCCATACTCTGCATAAGACTGGGTTAGGGTTGTGCCCATTGCATAGGCTGCATTCATCCAGCAATATTCATCATGATCGCTTTCTAACTGACGACCTTCCGAATCAAGTGCGGCTTCTTCAAAGTTAAATGCTTCTACCGGTTTGGTTGCTGCACCGTAAGGTAAGCGCGCTAATACGCGAGGCATTGTAAGGGTTACAAAACGTGAGTCTTCGCTGTCGCGGAAGCTGCGCCATTTTGTATATTCAGCTGAGTCGAAAATCTTTTCTAAATCGCGGGGTTTTGATAATTCGGTGAAGCTGTCAAAACCAAACATTTTTGGATCGGCTGCCGATATGAACGGGCAGAAACCCGCTGCTGCAACATTTGACATGCTGGTTAACATATCTAAATCATCCGGGTGACCCGAGAATTCAAAGTCACCAATCAGTGCTGCATAAGGTTCGCCACCGGCAGTACCAAATTCACTTTCGTAAATTTTCTTAAAGATTTGGCTTTGGTCAAACTCAACGGCTTTTTCTAAATCTTTACTGAGTTCTTTTTTGCTGATATTCATCATGCGAATTTTTAAATCAGTGCTGGTTTCAGAATTCATTATCAGATGATTAAGGCCGCGCCATGAACCTTCCAGTTTTTGGAACTTTTCACTTTGCATAATCGCAGATAATTGCTTTGACATTACTTCATCAATAGCGGCTATTGCGTTATTAATTGTTACTGTGAGGTTTTTATCCCATTTAACCGTGCCATCCATAGCGCCTTTGGTTAAGGTCTTTAGCAGCTCTTCGGTTTCATTGGGGGCCGTTTGTTTCGTTGCTGAGATAGCCTGCTCAAGAAAACTGACCGCTTCCGTTGCTTCGGCTTCCTGTCCCTGCGACTCTTGTTCTGTATCGCTCATTATTCGTCACCTTCTTTCTTTTCATCATCTGAACCCAGTTCGCCTTGTAAAGAGGCAAGGGCGTCTGAGCTACTTAGTACTTCTTCTAATAGATTTTCTAAATCTTCAGAGCGATCAGCTTTGGTTAACAGATCGCGCAATTTATTTCGGGTTTCCATTAGCTTTTTCAGCGGATCAACTTTTTCAACAATATTCTGCGGTTCAAAGTCTTCCATACTCTTAAAGCCAAGTTCAACTGACATTTCACTACCATCACCTTCCAGTGTGTTTTCAACTTTCATATTTGCTTGTGGGGCAACGTTGCTCATTACTTCGTTGAAGTTGTCGCGATCAATTTGAGAGAATTTGCGATCTTTAAGGGCCTTTTTATTCTCGGTGTTATCCCCGGAATAATCTCCCATTACGCCCATTACAAATGGAATCTCTTTGTTTTGAACTGCACCATTAGTTTCTACATCGTAGGTAATGTGAACACGGGGCTTCCTTACTCGTTTTAGTTTGTCATGAATGCTTTCTGACATGGCTTTAGTCCTCTTTAGGTATAAATCATTGTTGAATAATTTTTATAAATTAGTATGTGTTATGAATTTGTTGTTATCAATTAATCGTCATCATCGGTTTTAACACCGGTTAACGAGCCGTAAAAGTCTCTTGAAGAAGAATCGGGTATTAATTCTCTCATCAAAGCGTCTAATGGCATATCACCCCATTTTACTGCACGCTCAAGTATATATGAAATCGGGGAGTGGGGTTCGGTTTTACGAAAAAACTCTGAGATTTCGATTAATTTTTTAAACGCATCGGCACGATTTTTAACCGGGCCGCTGGCTTGCTGTGCAGCAGGAGGGGCTGAGTCATCGCCACCATCACTCGCATTTTCATCGCCATCTGTTTCTGGCGCATCATCCGAGGGTATTTTATATTTACCAATGTGATTAATTGCGCCCTGACAATCGGTTAGTATATTAATAATATTACTGATTGGCGGTGCATCATTGATACCGCAGTACTCGTCGAGCTTAGTGCCGATGGCACGGAAAGTATTGATGCAAGTTGTGACATCATCACGAATGTTTACAAAAAACTCTTCGCTGGATTCGGAAACTGCACGTTCAACATCTTCATTACTAAAGCCTAATTTAGAGGCTTTGTCTGCCTTGGCTTCTTCGTCAATAATTTTTTCAATATCCAGGGCTTGTTGATAACGCCAAAAGCTGAACGGGCCGGGTTCGTTGCCCTGAGTTAATTCAACATTGCGAATAGGGGCAATTAAAACGCCTTCTGCGCCTTCACCGTTTAAACCGGTAAGTGATGCCACGCGGGTTTCAACGCCATCTTCATCGGGTAGCGGGTATAAGTTATCCCAGTATAGATCGATTAAACCTTCAATTAATTTAAAGCCATCGCGCAAGCCCTGAAAACCATAACGACGAATCAATGCTTCAGTATACCAACTGGCAACTTCTAAGTCTTTGGCCTGGTTTTGTAAAATATCAGGGGCAAGATCAATGATTTTACGCCATTGATCATCGGCTTCACTACTATCACCGTCAAACATATTGTTGCGCTCGGCAGCGCGGGCTGCATTGCGGGCATCTTTGATAGTGTAATAAGGGGAGACGGGAGAGGGATCATCGCGAATATCATTACCCACCGGATTATCTTCCGATACAGGTGTTAATAAACTGTCTAATTGTATTGTCTGTTCCGACGCCATTTTATTGTTATTCCTTCACTCGGTTATAATTTTCATCTCTTTATTAGCAAGGTCTAATAAAGTTTGCCTTCGCTGGCGTTTCTAAGCTGTGTATTTATAAAGTATTGAAAAGCTTATGTAAAGAGATTAGGCCATTTATGGGCACAAGTTAAATAAATTATTAAGAATTGGCATCATATACTTGGAAGATGGGCAATCTATCGGTAAGATTTAGGGGTTGAGTTATGTTTAACTTATTTGAGATTAAGCGCTATGCTCTAAATATTAACTGGCATATATTGCCTAATTAATGATTAGAGAGAATTGTGCCTCTGGTTTACAATGAAACATTATTAAATTAAAAACTATGTGTCACTATCAACCGAGTGATTAAATAAGTCGCCATAACGGTTAGTTGATTGTCAGGACGATGTTACAAATGCCAGTAGTCATTACCATTACCAAAGCACCCGAGTCGGTAAATTTATCAGAAACTTCGAAAACCTTCGATGAAGCAGGAGGGACTTTGGGTCGTGCCAAAGATAATGCCTGGGTTTTAGATGACCCGGAACGTTTTCTTTCCTCTTGTCATTGCCAAATAAGCCACGAAAACGGTCAGTACTATATTACCGATTTAAGTACCAATGGTACTTTTTTTGATGGTGCGGCCAATCCGATGGGTAAGGGCAGCAAATTGCCTTTGGTTGATGGTTGCTGCTTTATGCTTGGTGATTATGAATTTTCGGCCAGTGTTAACATGCAGGCTCAAAGTACGGGTGCCGATCCGTTTGGATCAAATGCTTCATCTAGCGATATATTTGCTACCCCAGCAGGCGGTGATTTTGCACCTGCAGGGGATAGCCCTTTTGGTGGCGGTCATGTCTCCAGCTCTGAGTCTTTGTTTAGCACCAGTGCAGAAGAAACTGATCCATTGGCTGCTTTAGATAAAGCCCAAGGTGGTTCGCAGGCAGGCTCATTAGGCTTGGGCGGCGGTGATTTTGCCAGTGCTGATCCTTTTCAGTCGGCACCCGCCAGCGACCCGTTTGGTGGCCCTACGCACTCCGATCAGGCCGACCCGCTTAATCAACAGGTTTCTTGGCCCAATTCTGTTCCCGAGCAGGGAATGGGTGGCATTCCCGATGACTGGGACGATGACTTAATGTCATCCGCACCGGCAGCACCAATACCGGCACCGGCAACACCGATACCAGCACCTGCTGCTGCCGTTCCTACACCGGCATCCCCAGTTGCAAGTGCGCCTATTAGCCAACCTATAAATGAAGCCGTACTGGCTCAGCAGCAGGCAAATGAAAAAATGCAGACTGAGCTTGAAATGCTTAAGCAGCAAATGGGAGCTCATCAGCGCAGTATAAAAACTGAAGTTACGGTGGATACCGGTTTAATAGAAGCTATGGGATTACATAATAAAAACTTAGCCGATGCTGAAATCATCCAAATTAATCAGGTTGTCGGTGAAGTAGTAAGAGAAATGGTGAGTGGCTTAATGCAGGTGCTGGGCTCGCGCAGCTCCATTAAAAATGAGTTCCGCATGAATGTTACCACCATTCAACCGGTTGAAAATAACCCACTTAAATTTTCAGCCAATGTGGATGATGCATTAGAAAACATGTTTATTAAACAGGGCAATGCTTACAAAAAACCGGTGGAAGCGGTCAAAGAAAGTTTTGAAGGTATCGCTGAGCATCAAGTTGCTATTTTGGCGGGTATTCGCGCGGCTTTTAAAGGCGTTATTGAACGTTTTGACCCTAAACAGTTGGAGCAGCGATTCTCTAAACAGAAAAAAGCCGGCATTATACCGGGCAGTCAAAAAGCTAAAAACTGGGAATCTTACATAGAGTACTACGACGATTTAGCTGGCGATATTGATAATTCATTTCAATATTTATTTGGCGATGAGTTTGTAAGTGCATATGAAGAACAATTACAGCAATTGATTATCGCGCGCAAAGCCCAGAAAAATCAATCAAGCCAATAACATTATGGCGTAAAAACTATTGCGTGAAATATTAATAAAAAACCCTAATAACAAAATAGATAAGGCTACTATGAAATCAATACAAACTTTGAAAATCGCATCTTTAGCGGTTTTACTCGCCGGACTTTTAGCGGGTTGCCAGTCAATGAATGGTGCCGTTGGTGGCTACTTCGGTTTAGATACCGATTTACAAATAAATTTTATTATCGATGCTGACATCAACCCGGATGAACTCGGAAAAGCCTCACCTTTATTTATTCGTATGTACGAATTGCAATCAAAAAAGATGATGAAAAAAGCGGATTTTATTGAGCTCTATGAGCGCAGTAAAGAAGTGCTTGGTGCCGATTTGATGGCAATGCATAAGCTAAGGCATTTTAAACCGGGTGAAACCAGAACCGAGAATTTTGTTCTGTCACCCAAAACACGTTATGTAGCTTTGTATGGCGAATTTTTAGAATATAAAGATGCAAAATATAAATTAATTATTCCGGTGGTTGCCAATAATGTATTTAGAAATTCAGTGAAAATTCGTGTATCAGGAAATGAATTGATTTTTGAAGAAGAAATTGCCGAAGAAATTGATGATGGTGGCGAATTTAAAGATAAGGCGGGTAAAGCCCAAGAAGGCGCAGATGAAGCGCAGGGTGCTGCTGAAAAAGTTAAAGGTTTATTTTAAAAACAGTAATCAACAAATGGAGTTTATATCGATGATTAAATCTTCGATATAAGTTAAAAAAACAATTAAAAAATTGGCGAATAAAAATGTCATTAGATAGTAAAGTTGTCTGGTCGGAAGGCATGTTTTTAAACCCTCAACATTTCCAGCAGCAGGAGCGATATTTTGAGCGACTGCTACAGGGGAAATGTTCGGCCTATGGTGCCTATGGTTGGGGTGTACATGATTTTGAAATTGATCAGCAACTGCTCACCCTTGGTAAAATCTCAATCACTAAAGCCAGTGGCGTATTTCCCGACGGCACACCTTTTAGTTTTCCCGACATTGATGAGTCGCCACCGGTATTTGAAGTGCCAGAAAACACACATAACAGTGTTTTATATATTTGTGTGCCGGTTAAGCGACCGGGTGCGGTTGACGTTATAGAACAGGAAAACACTCAGGGCTTAGCGCGTTACTATAGTTATGAGCAGGAAACACGTGATGTTTCAAATGAATCTGGCGATAATATTTCACTTAATGTTGGCAAACTGCGTTTTCGTTTAATGCTGGAAACAGACGATTTAAGTGGTTATGCCTGCATTGGTTTGATACGCATTGCCGAATCACGTGATGATAAAAATGTGTTGCTCGATGATAGTTATATTGCCACTTGTCTCGATTGTAAAAAGTCGTCAAAACTTGCAGGTTTTTTAACCGAAGTTGTGGGTTTATTGCACCATCGTGGTGAAGCTATTGCGGGGCGTTTGGCAGACACCAATCGCGGTGGCACAGCAGAAATAGCCGACTATATGATGCTGCAATTAATTAATCGTTTAGAGCCGATGACTAATCATTTATCTAATATGAATGGCCTGCATCCGGTTGACTTATTTGCGGAGTCGGTACAAATGGTAGGTGAGCTTTCTACTTTTGTTAGTAAAAATAAACGCGCGCCTGATTTTCCTCCATATTTACACGATGATTTACAAACCACTTTCATGCCGGTTATTTCTGAGCTCCGAAAAGGCTTAAGCATGGTTTACGAACAGTCTGCTATTTCGTTGAATTTGGTTGAGAAAAAATATGGTATTCGGGTGGCAGAAATTCCTGATCGTTCACTCATTGGTAGTGCTATGTTTGTTTTATCTGTACGTGCTGATGTACCCGAAGAAGCATTGCGCGCACACCTGCCTGCACAAATAAAAATTGGCCCGGTCGAGCGCATTCGTCAACTCGTTAATGCGGCCATGCCAGGGATTGGCTTAAAGCCTTTGCCCGTTGCGCCACGTCAAATTCCTTATCACTCCGGCTTTACTTATTTTCAATTGGAACCGCAGAGTGATTTTTGGAATGAATTAAAACACTCTGGTGGTTTCGCGATGCATATCGGTGGTGACTTCCCCGGACTTGAAATCGAATTTTGGGCAGTTCGCCAATAAAAATATTCACTTAAAAATATCTAAGTAGAATAAATTTTAAAAACGCATTAAATGTTTTTATTCAAAAATACACGGAGCACTTATGTCATCAGATGATTCTGACAAAACAGTTTTCAGACAACCTTCGGTTGATGGAGATAGAACTGTTATAAGGCCGATGCCGGGTGGGCGCGGTGGTGCGCAACAGCCACCACCTGCGCCAATGCAACCGGCGCATCAACCGCCCCCAATACAGCAACAGGCACCGTCTACTCCCGCGTATCAACAATCGGCTCAGCAGCAAACACCAGTGATAAATAATGCTGCTGCGAATGCGTATTTTAGTACCAGCAGTGGGCTTAACCCGTTGGTTAATGCGGCATCGACTTTAATTGCTGTTTTTGAAAAAACCCGCACTTCAGTTTCACATCCGGATGTGGGTGGTTTGCACCAGCGCTTAGTGAATGAAATTAAAACTTTCGAAAGCACGGCTAAACAAACCGGTGTTAAACCTGAAATCGTTTTGTCTGCACGTTATGCGCTTTGCACGGCTTTAGATGAAGCTGTGTTAAACACGCCCTGGGGCAGCGAAAGTGCCTGGCCGCAACGCACATTATTAAGTGTGTTTCATAACGAAACAGCCGGTGGTGAAAAATTCTTTTTAATTTTAGATCGAATGAAAGAACAACCCGCAGAAAATTTATATATTCTGGAATTAATGTATGTATTTTTGAGCCTGGGTTTTGAAGGTAAGTATCGGGTGATTCATCGAGGTCGCGATATTATTGAGCAAATGCGTGATGATTTATTTACCATTATTCGTCGTCAACGTGGTGAGTATGAGCGCTCACTTTCACCCAGCTGGCAGGGCTTGGGTAGAACCCGAAATTCATTGGCAAGTTATATTCCAATGTGGGTTGTTGCCAGTATAGTGGGAACGATTTTATTGTTGAGTTACAGCGGATTTAGAGGCTGGCTTTATGATGCATCAACTCCCGTTGTTGAACAATTAGATAAAATTACTGATATGCGTACGGTGGCTCGTAAGGCGTCGGAAAAAGACTAAAAGTATTAAGTAATCTTAAATACACTCAACATAAATTAAAATAATAATAGTTAAAATACATGAAAAAAATTATAGAGTTTTTTAAAAATAAAATCGTCATTTCATTTATCGGCTTATTGGCGCTTTCCATTTTAGTTTGGTTTATAGGGCCGATGATAAAATTTGGCGAAGATAACTCTGCGCCATTAGGTAGCTCAACAGCACGCTTAATTGCGATTATTATTTTAGTAGTGTTGTGGGGCTTAAATAATTTACGCCTCCAAATGATGGACAAAAAACACAATGATGAATTGTTGGGGGATTTAGAAAGCAATCAGGAATCATTAACACTCGATGGTTCTGACGATCAGTCGTCTGAAGAAATGCATCAGATGAATCAGCGATTTTCTGAAGCTTTATCTACATTAAAAAAATTAAAATTCAAAGGCAAGGGTAATAAGAAAGCGCTTTACGAATTGCCCTGGTATATTATTATCGGCCCGCCGGGTTCGGGTAAAACTACCGCATTAGTTAATTCAAGTTTAGATTTTCCCCTCGCGGAACAATTCGGTAAAGGTGCTTTGCAAGGCATTGGCGGCACGCGTAATTGTGACTGGTGGTTTACCAATGAAGCGGTATTAATCGATACCGCCGGACGCTACACCACGCAGGACAGCCATAAAGTAGTTGATAGCAGTGCATGGGAAGGCTTTCTAAAACTGCTTAAGAAAAATCGCCGCCGCCGTCCCATTAACGGCGCAATTATTGCGATAAGTATCCACGATTTATTATTGCAAACCGAAGAAGAACGCATACAACATGCGAAAACCATTCGCACTCGCATCGACGAATTAATGGATAAGCTTGAAATTCGTTTTCCAATTTATTTAATGTTTACCAAATCCGATTTAGTCTCCGGCTTCAGCGAATATTTTGAAGATTTAGGTAAAGAAGAGAGAGAGCAGGTATGGGGCACAACTTTACCGAATGCACCCAAGCCATCACAAAGCCCGGATTTCGATTATTTAGACACGGAATACAATAAATTATTGGAGCGATTATATTCGCGTGAGCTTTCTCGTATACATTCTGAACGCGACGTTAAACGCCGTGCAGCAATTCAGGGTTTTCCGCAGCAGGTGGAAAACCTTAAAACTGTTATCGATAGTTTTGTTAAACAAACTTTTGTAAAAAATAGATACCAGTTTCAACCTTATTTACGTGGAATTTATTTCACCAGTGGCACGCAGGATGGCACACCGATAGATAGAATGATGTCGGCGGTTTCCTCTAACTTCGGTTTTGCGCGCGACAATGCCGGCATGCAGCAGGGGCAGGGTAAAAGTTTCTTCTTGGGTAATTTATTTCGTGATGTTATTTTTCCCGAATCTGAATTGGTAGGCTCTAATCGTAAATTTGAAACTTTAATTAAATGGGCGCAACGCGGCGCTTATGCGGGCATCGCCATTGTCACTATAAGTTTATTAACGGTATGGGCGGGTAGTGTCACTCGCCACAATATGTTTATGTCGGAAGTTGAATCTTATGTGGCTGAATTTAATGCTGAAAACAAACGCTTAAGTTTATGGAACAAAGATCTACGCGTGGTGCTACCTACATTGAATGCTTTAGCTAAAGCCAGTATTGTTTATGATCAGGAGGAGCATCCCTGGTTATCTGGCATGGGCTTGTACGATGGTAATGTTGATGATTCTGCTAATAACGCTTATGAGGCGCAATTAAAAGAATTGTTTTTACCGCGCATTATTAATTATTTAGAAAAACAAATTCAAAAAGGTCATCAGGGCGGAGATTTATATAATAGCTTTAGAACTTATTTAATGTTTTACAAAACAGATTATATGGATAAGCGATTAATCTCCGACTGGTTTATTACCGACTGGACTCAAAATATGCAGGGGGAGGCGTCGCGTCGTAAAGAACTGGAGTTGCATTTAAAGGCCTTGTTGGATCTTGACCTTAAACCTTCACAATTAAATAGTCGAATTATCCAACAAACCCGCAGCACACTATTGCGTGTACCGGTGCACAAACGTATTTATAGTCGTATTCGAACCAAACCCGAATTTAATCAAAAAATTGATGTACTAAATATGTTTGGTGAAGCGGTTAGAGATAGTTTTACTATCACACCTTCGGTTGAGCGCTCTTTGCTAATTCCGTATATGTTTACAAAAGAAGGCTATGAAACTATTGATTTAACCACCGACTCGCCGGTTATTGCAGATATCGTTAATGAGCGTTGGGTGTTGTCCGATGATAAAAATGCACGGGTGGATTTTGTAAAAGAAGATTTAAATGAAATTAGTGAAAAAGTAAAAGGTCTATATATGGCTGATTATATTTCACATTGGAAAAAAATCTTTAATGCATTAGAAATTGAAAAATTCAATAGTGTAAAACAGGCTGGCGAAGTGCTGGCCAGTTTCACTGATCCTGTGTATTCACCGTTGCTATCTATTTTGCAGGTCAGTGCTGCCAATACCCAATTGTCATCTCAGCTATTACAGAATATGAATGATGATCACGGCGAAGGCAAAGCGGGTTCGGTCACCGGTTTTATGGCTAATAAGTTTAAAGGTACAAAAGTTGATCAGCAATTTAGAGACTTAAATGTATTAACAAGAGAAAGCAACAAAAAGCCTGCACCGATAACTTCAATCGTAGGAAAAATGCAGGCGTTACAAGACTTTTTGGGTGAGATTTCAGTTGCGCCGGATCCCAATAAAAAAGCTTACGAAATTGCGAAGGCACGTTACATGAGTGGCTCGGGAAATGCCATTACCTCATTGCGAAGTTTTTCTAAAAAAACACCGGAACCTGTTAAGCGCTGGCTAATTTCTATTTCTGATGAAACCTGGAAAATTATTTTGGCATCCGCCCATCAATATGTAAACAGCGAATGGAAAAACCAGGTTCACAGTGTTTACTCGCAAGCTTTAGCTGGACGTTACCCTCTTAAGCGTTCGTCGAGTAATGAGTTAGCGTTATTTGATTTTAGTGAGTTTTTTAAACCCCAGGGCACAATTGATAAGTTTTATCTTGAACTGATAAAGCCTTTTGTTAATACTCGCAAAGGTTGGACTAATCGTGTGGTAGATAATCACTCATTGGGTTTAAGTAATGCAACCCTAAAACAAATTAGGCGCGCATTAACAATTAAAAATGTATTCTTTAGAAAGAATCCGGAAATTCCCAGTTTTTCTTATCAATTAAAGCCTTATAAAATGGAGAAAAAGGATGCGCGCTTTTTACTCGAATTGGGTGGACAGCGCATTGCTTATAATCACGGCCCTAAATTTTGGAAAAACTTGAAGTGGTCGGGTGAAGATGAAAATAAACGCGTACGAATTGTGTTTGAAGATATCAATGAGAATCGTCATGAAAAATCATTTGATGGACCGTGGGCCTGGTTTAAATTGCAGGATAGGGCGCGCATTAAAAAAACCCGTAAGTCTAATGTTTATTTAGCTACTTACACGGTAACTGAACTGGTAGATGATAAAGGTAGAGGTTCTAATAGCATATCTAAAAATCATCACAGCATTCAGTTTTTAATAAAAGCTAAAAGTGTTAATAATCCGTTTAATAAAAATTTACTCGGTGCATTTAAGTGTCCATCTTCAATTTAAGTTTGAAACTGAGTCGTAAATATAATGCGATAATAATGAGATAGAAATATATGATTTCTGATATTCAAATAGGACTTTACGGAAAATTACCGGCGTATGGCGATTTTATTTTTCGCAATTTAAATTCATCCTTTATTACGCCATGGGATGAGTGGTTGCAACATTTTATTTCCGGCTCACAAGAGCAGATGAACGAAGACTGGTTAGATATTTATTTAACCAGTCCTATTTGGCGATTTGTTTTATCGCCAGGCGTAATTGATAACAATATGTGGGCCGGTTTATTAATGCCGAGTGTTGATCGGGTGGGCCGCTATTTTCCGATTACATTGGTTAAGCAGCTAGATGCTAATATTAATCCGGTTAAGTTTATGCTCGATCAAAAAAGTTGGTTTGACGCATTAGAAACACAATGTCTATCCGCTTTGGATGGCAGCATCGATGCGGATGCTTTAGTCGCATCAGTCAATGAAGTGACTTTGTCTTGCGCAGATAATTATCAACCAACATTTAATTTAGGTGAAATGGGTCCGATGTTATTCGGTTTAAATGGCAACGAAGATCAAATCAAAATCGCATTGCCCTATATGTTGAATGCGGTTTTAACTTCTGGTTTATCCAGCTATAGTTTATGGCAGACATCTGGTTCACAGCTCATTAGTCCCATGTTATTTAGCTGTCAGGGCTTGCCGCCAATTGGTAGCATTGCGTCAATGCTGGATGGTCAATGGCAACAACGGGACTGGAAAATACCTTACAATTTACAGCTGGAAACTGATATATGAGTGACACAACGATCAGGCGCCCAATACGCTGGAACTCGGCGCAGGAAACTAATGTGGGCATGGTCAGGGAAGTAAATGAAGATTCTATCATCGCATTGCCCGAGGTGCAGCTATGGGCAGTTGCAGATGGTATGGGTGGTTATGAAGCCGGCAATGTTGCCAGCAATATGATTGTAAAATCATTGGAAGAGGTAACTAATAAATCTTCGCTAAATGATTTTGTTGATAGCGTAGAAGATCGCCTGATTGATGTAAATCACCGCATACTAGAGTATGCCGATATCATGCTCGATGGCAGAACCCTGGGCAGCACCGTGGTGACGTTAGGAATTAAAGGCCATGTGGGCATATGTTTATGGGCAGGTGATTCACGTTTATACCGTTTACGCAATAATGAATTTATTCAGTTATCCCGCGATCACAGTCAAGTAGAAGAATTAGTGCAACAAGGTTTCTTAACTCCGGAAGAGGCCGAAGTTCATCCAGACTCAAACGTGATTACTCGCGCCATTGGTGCCAGCCCAGATATTTATATTGATATAAATGTGTTTAGTGTGCAGTTAGGCGATACTTTTTTACTTTGTAGTGATGGCCTTTACAACATGGTTTCAAAAGAAGAAATACATGAAACTATAAGTAGTTTAGCGTTACAGGATGCAACGGATGCATTAATTCAAAAAGCACTCGATAATGGTGCTAATGATAATGTATCGGTTATTTTAGTTAAAGGCGAAGCGGATGCTGTCTTTTCAACCCAAGTTAGTTTGCAGGAATAATGTGATTCAATATGAGTGATGATGACTCAGATAAAACAAAAATAAAAATGACAGCGCCGAAAAAACCTGGCGCAGAAGATGCGACAAGAGTAGCACCTGTCAAAAACAATTCTGCAAATGCAAATGTAGATAAAACCCGTGTAGCGCCACCGCGTAAACCTACACATAATGCAGCGCAAAAAAATATCGATAAAACTCGCGTCGCTCCACCGAAAGCGCGTGCTGCTAAACCCGCGGTAAATGCAAATCGTACCGCACAAGACATAACCCAGTTCAATCCGAAAGTAACAGCACCTGCTGATAAGACCCGGGTAGCACCCAAGCCCGCATCCACTACAGGCACAGCCCCATCCAATGTTGACCCCGCTTTATCAACCGGGCAATTTTTAGCTTCGGCGGTTGAAGTGGGCGAGCACGGCATATTAAAAGAACGCTTTGTATTGGAAAGTGTTTTAGGTGCGGGTGGCATGGGTATCGTTTATAAAGCCAAAGATTTATTAAAAGTAGAAGCACAAGATAGAGATCCTTACGTTGCAATAAAAGTTTTAAGTGAAGAATTTAAAGCTCACCCTGAAGCTTTTATTTCGTTGCAGCGTGAATCCAGAAAGTCACAAAGAATTGCTCATCCAAACATTGTAAACGTATTTGATTTTGACCGTGATGGTGATACGGTATTTATGACCATGGAGTTTATGGATGGTCAACCTTTAGATCAATTAATTCGTCAATACAAATCTACAGGGCTTCCCACCGATGATGCATGGGCCATTATTAAAGGTATGTCATCCGCACTAGCCTATGCCCATGCTGAAAAAATCATTCACTCGGATTTTAAACCGGGAAATGTTTTTGTTACGCAAAGGGGGGTGGCAAAAGTATTTGATTTTGGTATTGCCCGTGCGGTTTCAAAAGTAGAACATTTAGATGATAGCTTAGAAGATAAAACCGTATTTGATGCGGGAAATTTAGGCGCACTAACACCGGCTTATGCCAGCTTGGAAATGTTAGAAGGCGAAGAGCCGGATATTCGTGATGATATTTATGCACTAGGTTGTGTTGCATATGAGTTGTTTACCGGTTCACACCCATATAATAAAGTGCCTGCCGATGAAGCCGAAAGACAAAAGCTAAAACCTAAGCGCATCACAAACATTAAAAAGCACCAATGGCATGCCATTGAAAAAGCCATTGCGTTTAGGCGTGAAGACAGAATTGAAAGTATCGATAAATTTAATGAAGCAATTTCACCTAAACTTAAAACTACAAATCGCATGGCGACCGTCTTTGCACTGTTGTTGTCGGTAGTTATTACGAGTTACTTTTTATTTCTTAAAGATAATACTGCTGATCCATATTCAGAATTTGATATTCGTAATGAGTTAGAGCTAAAAATAAAAATCGATTTTTATAAAGAAGATTTAATTGAGTTGTTAAATAAGCCTTTATTTACTGATGCATGGGAAGACTCAACCTGGAAAGATATTTCAGATTTATTGATTTTAACCAAAGGCGAAGACCCATGGGTGAGTGATCAAAAAAATCTACTTTATAACTTATACATAAAAGAAATAGACAACGCGATAAAAAGTTATAAATTTAGTAAAGCTAAAAAATTAATTGAAAATGCAAAGCGCTATACAGATAATCATAATGAACTTGATCTTAAATTAAAAAATATTGTGACTAAAATTGAACACAATAAAAAACTTAAAAGCGAACAAGCCAGGCTCGACCAGCAAAAAATGTTAGCTCGGCAGCAGTCCCAAAACAAAAAACAGAAAAAGACAGCGATAAAGAAAAAGAACGTTGAACTTTTTGATGTCGCTTTAAATAATGCGAATACGCAATTAAAATGCCAGGGGCGCCTTAATATGCGTAATTTTGAAACTGCCATAAACAAATTAAGAGGCCTTGATCCTGCACGCTATAAGGGGCTTGAAAATAATTTAATCAATTCATTGGCCGCCTGTATAACACAAACCGGCAAGGCGTTTCCTGAAAGAGCAAGAGAGGCAAAAAAACACAGCTTACGTATTTTTAAATCAAATAGAGTACTAGCGGCTATCAAAATTCAATCGCGCGATCCCTGTGACCAGTCAATTGCGGGCTTAGGCTCAAGGGGAAAGCGTGCGATTTGCAGAGATAAAATTAAAGATGCAGGTAAAGGTCCGGTGCTGGTTGTTATTCCCGGGAATCGAAAAATCAAAACCTTTGCAATCGGTAAATACGAAGTTTCAATTAAAGAAATTAATTTATTTTGTAAGAAATCTGCAAGCTGTAATCCTATTAAAGACAGGGTTGAAAAACTACCGGCTTCTAACATTTCATTTAAACTTGTAAAATCCTATCTTAAGTGGATTAGCAAACAATCCGGACAAAAATATCGTTTACCCACTAAAAGTGAATGGCAATATGCTGCCAAGTCCCGGCGTAAAAAACTCGATGCTAATAGAAATTGTAAACTGAGTACGCGAGGCATTCAAAAAGGCGGTAAGCTTATTAATGCAACTATTGGGAAACAGAACAGTTGGGGCCTGGTGAATTATATAGGCAATGTGCAAGAGTGGGTTTACGATAAAGGCCGTAAACTGGTTGCCGTAGGCGGCTCTTTTAAACAGAGCATGGAAGTTTGTAATATCAACACAACAAATAATCATAACGGCTCGGCAGATGAGGACACCGGTTTTAGAGTCGTGAGAGAACTGAGGTAATGGTGATGAGTGATATAAGCTATTCCGCAAAACTAAGAGATTTATCTAAAGAGCATTATCAAAGTCATATACGCTTGGATGAATATAGATTACTGCGAAAAGTGGTACTCGATAAAATTGATGAAGAGTTTAATGGTCGTAAAATAGAGGAAGTCAGTGATAATAGCAATGAAGAGTTGGATACTAAATCACCTGATGATTCTTCTGTTTTTATGAAGACAATTGCATTTTTTAAAAATAGTGATGTTGATGACTAAATTTTTTACTAAAGAGCACTTAACATTCATTAAATATTAATTAATAGTATGCCGATTCTATAAAAAACTATAGAATAGCAACAATTTATTTTAAGGGGAACATCATGGGTTTTGTCGGTTTTTTTCAAGACGGCGGTACTTTTATGTATATCATATTGTTTGTACTGGCTATCGGTTTGGGCATTGCAATTGAGCGATTTATGTATATTGCCAGAACACAGGGAAAAACTAAAAAAGTATGGGAACAGCTGGTACCAATGTTAAAAGCTGAAGACTATCCACGGGCGATGAAATTAACCGAATCGGTTAAAACACCACTCTCTACCATGTTAAATTATGGCTTTGCCCGTAAACATGCCAACTCGCCCCGCGCCAGCATTGAGTCGGCGATGGAGGAGGGGATGATGGAAGTCATGCCAGAGCTTGAACAAAGAACCCACTATTTAGCCACCTATGCAAACATCGCCACTTTACTGGGTTTATTAGGAACCATCATCGGTTTGATCGATGCTTTCACCGCGGTAGCCTCTGCAGACCCCGCTGAAAAAGCCGATTTATTATCCGCCAGTATTTCAGTGGCAATGAACACCACCGCGTTCGGTTTGGTCGCTGCAATTCCACTTATACTTATTCACTCATACCTTGTCACTAAAACGGCACGTCTGGTTGATAATATTGAGATGGCTGCAGTTAAGTGCTTAAACCTAATTGCTAAAGACTAGTCATAAGACTTTCTGAACTTTATTTACGACGTTTAATTAAACGCTATAGTAAAAGAGATATTGAATGAAACTGGTCAGACGTAACCATGTACGCGAAGATGTTGAGCTCAACATTACAGCTTTCTTAAACTTAATGGTAATTTTAATACCGTTTCTTTTAATTACGGCTGTGTTTTCCCGCGTCACGGTACTCGAATTAAATTTGCCTTCTAAAAATGCTATTGCAAAACAAGAAGAAAAAATTAAATTACAACTCGAACTCATAATTAGGAAAGATAGTTTTGAAATTCGAGATACCAATTTAGGGCGCATTAAATACTTTGCGCGCTCGGAAGAAAAAACCAATTGGAAATATTTCACCGATATTTTAGTTGAAATTAAATCACGTTTCCCAGATGAGCAAAACATAACGTTACTGCTCGAACCTAAAATAAATTATAAAACACTTATTAAAGTAATGGATCGAGTTCGTTATGCGGATATTGTGCAAGTAACCGATTTGGAAACGGTTGAACTATTTCCCAATGTCTCTATTGGTGATGCTCCAGAATTAGTTGAGGCGACAGCTGAAGATAGCCCGGGAGAGATAAAAAATGCTCAATAAATCTCGCCGCGCTAAAAGAATGGAGCGTCATCATGCGCGCCGCAAACAGCCCGCTTTAAACTTAGTTTCGTTGATGGATATTTTTACCATTTTGGTGTTTTTCCTATTGGTTAGTTCATCAAATGTGCATCAACTTCCTAAGAAACAGGATATTAAATTGCCGACATCAATTGCAACCAAAGCACCAAAAGAAACGCTGATTATTGCGGTTACGCAAAGAAGTATTTTAGTGCAGGGCAGAGAAGTAGCAATAATAAATAATGTTATGCAGGATTCTTCGACACTTATTTCGACACTTGAAAAAGAATTAATTTTTCAGGCATCTAAAACTCGTGTTGTAAAAAACGCAGAAGGAAAAATTCAAGGCAAGTCGGTTACTATAATGGGTGATGAAAATATTCCCTATGAATTATTAAGAAAAATACTTGCTACCTGCCGTGAAGCTAATTATACAAAAATAGCTTTCGCTGCCATGCAAAAATCAGCCGCTGGAGAAAATAGCTAGTGTTCGCGATTTATTATGAACAACTTGCACTAGGCTGGCGGCCGCAGGGACAAAGCGATTCGCAATTTAAGTTAATTGTCGCAATTACGATTGCATTTGCTTTAGTTTTTTCACTGATTATGTCATCTATAGATGTACCCGAGCCAGATAGGCAGGCAAAGGTTGCTGTGCCAGAACGTATTGCGAACTTTATACTTGAAAAGAAGGAAAAACCAAAACCTAAAGTTGTAAAGCCAAAACCCAAGCCTAAGCCCATTGTTAAGCCTAAGCCCAAAGTTAAAAAAATAACTAAGAAAAAAGTAGATAAAAAACCGTTAACTAAAACTCAGAAAAAGGCCCGTGACAAAGCCGCAGATACGGGGTTGCTTGCGCTAGGAAATGAGCTGGCTGATTTGATGGATACCTCGGATGTGAGTGCGATGGTGGGTGCAAAAGTTAAAAGCTCATCTGCATCTGCAAACAAAGTTGCCAGTGTCGATACATCGGCATTAACCGCCGATGCCAGTAAAGGCAGTGGCGGTGTTAAATCATCGCAATATGCAACCCGTGTTGGTAAAACGCAATTATCACAACGCGAAATTACACAGGTTAAGCAGTCTTTATTATCAGAAGATGCTATTAATAAAGATGCAAAGCGTAAAAGTAAATCGCGCATCGGTGGTGTGCGTGCCGAAGAAGAAATTACAATTATCTTTGATCAAAATAAAAGCAAGCTCTATTCAATTTATAATCGTGCTCGGCGCAAAAACCCTAACCTTAAGGGTACTATTGTATTGGCTATTACAATTGCACCCTCTGGCGTAGTCAGTAAAATTAAAATCGTGTCAAGTGAATTAAATGACAGTAAATTAGAAAGACGCTTACTTAACCGAATCAAACAATTTAAATTTGGTGCAAAGAAAGTTGAGCCGGTTACGGTGACCTACCCTATTGAATTTTTGCCTTCTTAATTTGATAGTAATATCACTGATATCCCGTTAACTTTTTAAATAAACATTGCAAACCAAGGAATGGTGATGCTTTTTTAAGTTAACTGGCATCAATGCTTCCAGCTGTTGCAGTTTGTTTTCTTTTACCACTATTTTCATTTGTCTTGCATGTTCCTGCAATCTCATTGCCCCTAAATTTCCCACTACACCCTTAATTGTATGAGTGATAAATAGGGCTTGTTCCAGATCCTGGTGGAGTGTCAACACTATTTCGTACCTAGATTAGCTTCAATTTCTTTAATCTGATC
>Ga0316207_10001505_pt1 | contig 28351 bp, 48 predicted proteins | sample 6weekpyrite_MG_FD_204943 | JGI IMG/M metagenome (GOLD analysis project Ga0316207, IMG submission 204943) | Microbial mat bacterial communities from mineral coupon in-situ incubated in ocean water Damariscotta River, Maine, United States -... | ecosystem: Environmental > Aquatic > Marine >...
GTTACGCATACCTCTTATTCCAGCAGAACCGGCCTCCATTGTCTGTAAAAGCGAAACACCTTCACTGTCAAACAGCTTCATAGAAAGGCGAACCTTATCAGCTTGATTATCTACACCATTTAATGCGTCAGCTAACGCTTCAAATTGCTCTTCTGGTTTCAATTCATTTAGAGCTTTTGCAGACAAACCTAATTCAAACAGCGCTCCTTTTGCTTCCCCTGTTCCCTGTGCCGCCTCCGCTACACGGCGCGTCATTCTCTGCCAACCCATTGATAAGGTTTCAAATGTAACACCAGATGCTTCAGCAACATGTTTATATTGGGACAAAGCTTCGGTTGAAGCGCCAAGTCGAATTGATAGCTTGTTAATTTTGTCGCCAGCAATCACTCCGTTATTTGCCAGTTTGGCTAATGCGCCGCCAGCCGCCACCAATGCAACAAAAGGAACCGCTGTTTTTAAAGACAAAAATTGCTTACGAAGACCTTTTACTCGTCCGCGAACCGCATCGAAGCTTTTCCCCGTTTTATCCTGAGCGCGAATATCAAATTTTGCTGCTGGTGTAGACATTTTTTTATATTTTTTCCATAAAAAAACCGCCAAAATAGGCGGTTTAGTTGTTTAAATTTGATCAGTCGGTGAGATCAACGTATTGTCACCAAGACTTAACTTTTTATAAAATTATAATAATTAAATACATTCTCTGGAGATATTATGAAAACCTTAATGTTAATTACTCTGTTTGCGTTCCTGTCTGCCTGCATAGCACCCCAGTTCACAGTTCGAAAAAATGATAGTCGCTTCGAAGCAGAAGGTTACTATTCAGAAGGCAATAGAATTTCAACCACCTCCATAACTGGCGGTACTCATATAGACGACTACGGTGTATTTATTAACCCTTTTATTGACACAAAAGGCTCACGCGTTGGTTTTTTTATAACAAACAAAACAAGAACATCTTCTAACTTTGGTTCACCTAATTCTTTAGGCGCTATTACAGCGATTACTTTTTTAACTGACAAAGGAGAAGTAAGGCTAAATACGCGAACAAATGCTAACCAATATGGTTCTGGTTTTAGTAACACAATGGCGCACGATTCAACATTGACCTTTAATGAATCAGCATTCACTTATTTAACAGCCGAACAATATAAGAAAATATCAAACTCAAAATCTTTAGTTGTTCATATTTCAGGATCAAAAAGAAATATGACTTATGAGCCAGACCAAATACAACCTTCATTTCAAGAAAACATAAAAAACTTTTACGAAAAATATGTAATAAAGCGTTTGTTAATTTAGCCTGCTATCTAAAATGCTCATAATATCTAAATAAATTTTAGGCTGATTCATTAAGCCTTTATCATAAGGCAGAATCCCATTTTTATAGTGCCGATAAAGCTGTAAATAAAAATTTGTTGCTGATGTAATCATTGGCAGCAAGCAAACTCTTGAGCTGATAACGCCGGGTATTTCTATTATCTCAATTGGAGCTTCTCCAATCGACTGAGGCCAATCACTATTACCTGCATCCTCAGTACAATGATGATTATATGTACAGGCGCCGCAATTAAAATCTTTTTTATTATTTTCGATTTCGATTGCGGCTAAAAGTTTCCCAACTCTGATCCTGATAAGCGCGAACGATTTGCAATCGCCATGGCTAGCTCCTGTCTATCCCCCCAGGAGATAAAACTAGTAACAGCTGGATAATAACTTATCTCTTTGCCATCCGAACCAATTACATTACGGCAATCCTTAACGCCGTAAGTCATTGCAGCCTTCACCCCTTTAGCTGTTAATGGCGTTTCGCTTTCGTAGTTTATATTTTCCATCACTTCATCTAACTGGGCGCCAGTAAGCGCGACAATTTTAAATGCTGTAGGTTTATCTTCTTTTTTTTGAGAAAGTAATTCATACCAACCTTCCTCAACTTTGTTTGTCGTGTCAATTGTAATAGCCATTATTTTTCCTTTGTTTTTTCTCAATAAAAAGGCCGCTGATTTAGCGGCCTTTGGTTTAGTTTTTTTGTTCTATTAATGAGCCGGCTTTGTTAGTGCATCTCGGTCAGCCCACCCCTTTCTAAGCCTGTTGCGAACAGTCGCAGATTTAATGTTAAATATTTCTGCCCACTCAGTTAACGGCTTAGTTTGTCCATCTATTTCCATATATATGGTTTTACGTGTGTTATTCGCCTGAGTCTTGGCTGATGCATAACGACAATTTTCAGGGCTGTAATCTCCATTAACATCTATGCGGTCTATGCTGTGTCCTTCAATAGGTCGCGCCCCCATATCGCTGATATAGTTTTCAAACCTATGCCACCTCTCACAAACCTCTATCCCTCTTGCGCCATAATGTTTATAGCTTTTATTGTTTGGGTTATAACAACGAGAGTGCATGGCGCACCACACCCCGTACTCTCGAGTGTTAGACAGTCCGTGAGTTTGTTGGTTTACAGCAAAAGACTTTCTGTTTTCATCAAGAAGACATCCGCAAGATCTTACGTTGTAATTCAATATTGCAGTAGCAGAAACTGCTTTAACGTTGCCACAATCACAATGACAAAACCACTCAATGCTCCCCTCTTTATTTATGGAGAGCTTGATAGGAGTTAACTTTCCAAACTTTTTACCTTTTATGCTTTTTTGTTTTTTTTCTTTATTTTTAATTCTTACATCTCTTAAGGCTATTATGTTTTCTTTATGCAAACAGCCGCACGATTTTGTATGTCCGGATTTCATCTTTTTTGCAGATATAACAGCGCTTTCACCACAATCACAAAGACACATCCAATGAACTCTTCCTGAATGATTTTTTGCTCGCTCTAATACTCTCAACCTACCAAACTTCTTACCCCGTAAATCTTCTGCATTTGCGCCTGCTTTCTGGACGCAACTACACGATTTGGTGTGCCCGCTCGTCAAGTGAGTGGTTGACACAGCCTTCTGATTGCCGCACTCACAACTGCACAGCCAGTAGGTTCGGCCTCCTCTCTTTTCCGCTTCCCTAATTACCGTTAACCGACCAAACACCCGCCCCGTCAAATCTATTTTCTTACTCATGACAGTCACCACTCAAGTCGCGGCCTTCCATACCTTCGATGAAGGCTAATATTTCCTGATCTGATCGATATGCGATTCGCTTGCCGTGCTTTCGGCTTATTCGACGCACGGTTGCGACTAGCTCGCGCTCTTCTTGGTTTAAGGGTCTTACTGGAATAAAGTTTAAATGTGTAACGGTTGCTACTGGCTGTTGTGTGATCATGGCTGATCTCCTTTCTGCTTTTTTCGAAGTATCAGCACCCCTAATAGGGTGCCGATGGGAGTTCGAAACTCGGCACAAAGGCAAACGAGCCTACAGCCTTAGTCATTGACCTATAACTGTAGCTCCCACCGACATAAATCGATGGTGCAAAAAAATACCGCGTTGATAGCGGCTTTCCCGCCTAAGTGCTTGGGTTTCGAAGCCCATGCACAAACGATACGCCCTCATCATAAATCCGTCAACCCCCAATGTCGCAGTGACTTCTCTTTGTTATCACCGTAACCAATTTGATCTCTTTACTAATCAATGCGATCCTCGTCGAATGAAAAAACAACAACGATCCTTAAATCTTATCGCCAACTTTCAAGATGGTTATTCAACCGATCTTGCCTTTGTATTACCCGCTGCTTTTCGTGCCGCACTTGATATGACTTTTGACACCCGTAAAAAAGATGGGGAAGCCTATCAAGTTTGGACTCAGGGTAATATTTACAGCTTTAAACGTGGCGACACCATTTATGACCAGCTAACGGCTTATACCGAAGACTGGCAAACTGCACTTAAAACCATGAAGCTTTGTCTTGATGTGCAAGACGCTCAATCGGTTGCTTTAGACCCTAATGCGGCTGATGGCCTTTACCATGGCTCCGTTTGGTTCCATACATTAGTGCCAACAACAGATAAAATAAAAGTAGAAAAAAAAGACTCTTATACCTGCACTCAATTTGAGTTTGTTGAACTACTTAAAACTGGCACCTTAAAAAACAAAATAAAAATTCTATAGTTAAACTTTATTCTTCTAGTTCTAAACGGAGTTTATCGTATGTCTGACGCGCAAGATTTGAAGAAAGTAACTGCTTTGCTTGACCAAGCAATTCAAGCATTCCCTCAGAACTCCCCAGAAACAACTCTTCAAGCTCATGCTCTGGGCAGGCGGCTAATGCGTCTTCGGCTAGATATTTCAAAGCTTCAGAAGAAGCTTGAAAAGAAAGGGTCACCTTAACACCGTTTACTTCAATATGTTGTTCTAGTTGCATTTGTTTTACTCATAAAAAAGGCCGCTTAAAGCGGCCTTCTTTTTATTTTATCATTTCCTGGTTAACATCGGCACTGTGTTGATGCGGCTATTGACGCTTCTACTCGTGTTTTGATTGTTGCTGTGCCTATTTGCCCTAACTTGATCGTGCTCACAACAAGCGCAATTAAAAGGAATATTAACCCAAAGAAAACATACCAATGTGGCGCGGCAAAAAAGTTAACCGGCAAATAGTGTTTTCTAATTAAGTCTAAATATGTTTTACGCTCGTGTGGCTTCAGCCCTGTTAAACAGCTTTTGTTTTTGCTGTAAAAAAACAGATAAAGAACGCCACTCGGCAATGCGTTTGCGTGTAAGCTGAATGCGAAAAGCCCTGCCGCTAACCGCTTTAACGTTAGCGATGCATTTTCATCGTCTAATATCTTGCGTACTGGTTCGACCATTTTCTCTCGACGCCTTACCGCGGTGAGTTTATTGCTGTTTGAGTAGCGCACTAATAGATATAGTGTGATACCAACAATTAAAGCAAATTCGATTTCGTTCATTTTGGTGACCTCAATCGTTCATCCTGTTCGATTCTGGCTAACTCTAACCTTTCATGGCTGCGGTTGTTTTGCCAAATAATCAAAATAGCAAAAGCAAAAGCTGTAAGCATGCCTAAGATGCAAGGCTCTTGCCCTAACTTCTCGATTAAACTTGTGGCAACTTCTGTCGCATTTTGCTGTAAATTATTATTGTTATCAGCCATGGATTCTTACTTTAGGGCGAAAATCACGCCATTTCAAGAATTATTATCACATATTACAATTATTAACCTTAATTATTTCTCTATAAGTATTATCTATGAGGAAGTGTTGCTGCATTGTCGCTTACGTCACCACTAAACTAATCGAATCATCGCCAGCCTGGTCATGCGCCATAAACGGCAAGCCTAATTTCCGCTGTCCGTTTGCATCTTCAAAACCTGCGTCGTTATAGCTTGTTTCTGGCATTGCGATTTGTAGCTTATTGCCTGCTACTGAACCAATAACGCCAGTATCAATTGCGCGCACCTGGTTTGTTTGCCAATCATTAATAAACCCGTTTATATCGCCTGCTGCTACTAAAGGATCGATTGAGCCTGAAACGCTACGCGAAATTATGACAGGGTCCGCAAATCCATCGGCTGAGTTTACATTTGGGTTGATTGAAATTTCATTTTCAACCGCAACGCTTAACTTAGAAAGAATGGCTGATGCACCGCCAACGGTGAAGCTGTTGCCTCGCAACACAGGTGCTTGAACATCGTCTAGCGTGGGTGCTGGTAACGCTGCGGTAGTTTGTGTGCCTACATGGCCGGTAAAGTTGAATTGCGCAAGAATATTACCGCCTGCCTCACCTTCAAAACTTACGCTGCCTTGGCATGCATTAATCGGGAATAAGAAGCCATCTTCGTAAACATACAGAGTGATGTATTTATGCCCGAGGCTTAATGGTGCATAAGTGACGCTAGTTATAGCTACGATAGTCTCATCAAACCCGCAGCCTTGCATTAATGCGCCCCATTCGGGCGCTGTGCCTGCTGCACCACTGCCTTTTAAGCGTACAGCAAAGCTCACGTCAAACAGTGCACCACCAAAGAGTGATTGTTTTTTGTTGATTAACGGGCTTGATACATCGCCCTGCTCAGCCATTTTTTGATTTGAGAAGTTGTACGTTAACCCCTCAACTAACACTGCATCATTTGCCGGTGTTGGTACGGCCGGGATTGCTGCATCTGTTTGTATTTTTGCTAATACTACGGAGCGTTTAATCAACATTTTCGTTTGCCTCTGGTTTAGTTGGCTTTTCTTTTTCTGTTACCGGCGCATCACTTGGCACACGCGGTTTCATTGTTTTGCGCTTTGCTTTTTTCTTTTCATTTTTCATTTTGATTTATCCTGGATTACCGTAGTTACGTGAATATTTGACCTCCCAAGAGGTTGTTATAACAGAGGCCGGTTTATTTCCTTCGTCCGTTTCATCTGGTTCGCCGGTTGCGCGTTCTTCAATATCAATCACAAACGGCAAGCCCAGCGTATTATCTGTCTCAAGCGCAATGGTAACTTCGCTGCGAATTAAATTTAATCTTGTATCTAAAAGTTCGCTTGTTGCTGTTGTATGTAGATCAACATAAACCGTTAACGTCGAGTGAATTAGTGGAAACGGAGACTCATCAAAAGGAACGTCGCTACCTTGACGAATAGTTAATGCATCACTAACGCCTTCATCAAAGGTATCGCCTTTCGCACGACCACGCACTACATTTGCGCCGGTGGTCGTTAAACCGGTTAGCAAAGTTTCAACCTTTGCCATTATTTGTTCTGCGCGGTGCATTATTTTTGTTTACTCAATATGTGATTTAGTTTTCTTTTAACTTCAACAGGAAAGTGTTTTTCTGCCACTTTTCGCATGAAGGCGTGTGTTTCGGGTTTTCTAAAATACTTGCCTGGTCTTGAACCCGAAACTTGATAAATTTTGTCTCTTGCTTTGCCTTTGCGTTTAAATACTTTTAATTCGCCATTCGAATCAGGCGCGATAAAAGTACCTTTATAAACCTTGCGACCACCGCCCGTATTGGCGATAACCCCTTTTGCTTTGTACCTTCTTTTTTTGCCTTTGCCGATACGCTTATTAAAGTAATTTACTTTTCTTGTTGCTCTTGTTACAAATTTAATTAAGTTAACCGTTTTAGCTTCACTTGCATCAACTGTCGCGTAATAACGCCCTTTCTTTTTCTTTGTTGCTCTATTTGCCAACCTAACTTTAATCTGGTCTCTTATCGGCTTTTGTTTTTTCTTTTCATCTTTTGCAATTTTACGAACAACTTCTGTTTTTACTTTTCTCGCTGTTTTGTTTAACGCAGGAACAACAACCTTACTGCGCATTGATTTAGATAAGCTATTTAAATACCGCTCAACATCAACCGTGTTCGCATCGACTCGAAACGTAAAAGCGCCCATGCTATGCCTCGTGCAATACTAAAACAACAATGCCGGTACCGTCCGATTGTGGTCCCGCTCTTAATTTAAAGCTTTTTCCGTTTACGCTTATTACGTCGCCTTTTGCGGCAGCGAGATAATCGACTTTATAAACAGTAACTACGGGCGCATAACCTTCAAATCCGACTATTTCAACATACTCTCTTGCATAAATACCGCGAATAATAATGGTATCTGGAAGCACTATATCTGCATTGGAGTTATGCTCGATTGCCGCTGCTGCGGTTATCGAATCAAAATCGTCGCCTTTTTTTGGCATGCTATTTGTCTTTTTCTAAGACCGAGATTTCACGGTCATCATAAACATAAAAATCTTTTGATTCGCCATTTTGCAGAGTATGGTCTTCGCTTTCTACTTCGCCTTCCATTAGATAAACTTTTACTTCTTTATCTTCTGAGCAACATGCGGTTACTGTGACTTGTGTTGTCATTTTTTTATTTCCTGATAAAAATAAAACCGGCATAAAGCCGGCTTTATTGAGTTTTACTTTAGCTGGTTATTAGCCAGGCATTGATTGATATGCTTCCCACGCTAAATCGCGCTCCGCTGCGGTCACGTCTTTATCAATTAACTCTTTCAAGTTGTCGACTTCGGGTTTTCCGCTTTGGGTAAAGTGCTCTTCATTTTCTGGGTCTAGCAGAGAGATAGCTTCGACGTATTGCGTTAAGCGTTCTTCGGATAACGCTGAATCGGGTTGTTTTTTGCTTACGTCTTCAGCAACCTTCTGCTTTTGCATTTTTCCGCAGCCCGACTTGATAATGCGCTCAACATCTTTTGTGCTAAGTTGCTTATCTTTTGTTAAGTCGATTTCTTCACCTGCGTTAATTTCGACGCGTTCAACGCCATCTTTAACTTTAATGCCGAGCACAACAGTGCCAGTAATTTCTAAAATATTTGACATGATTTTCTCCAAATAAAGACGGCTAATTAAGCCGTCTTTATTATTTAGGCTGGTTACTTAGTGGTGACAGTAACAATTGCATTCGGACGCTTTGGAATCATTAATGGCGCTGATTGCGACATAACATATTCAACCGCCGGATCTTTTTGCACCCAGTTTTTAGGGAAAAAATCCAAGGCTTGATAACCTGCTTCGCCATCAAGAATCGCACCATGAGCGCGAACACCTTGAACTGCTGCTGAACCTGCAATTACTGTATTGTCTGGCATATAGTTCTGTTTTACACCAGTTTCATCTTTGTAATAACCGCTGTAAACCCAGCACTCAATATCTGCACCTAACATGCCTTTATATGAGTAATCACGTTCCCCATTATCTGGACCTAATTCAAGCTGGCTTTGTGAACCACGACGTGTATCCATCAAGTCTTTCACTTCTTGGAAACGGATAAAATCAGCCCACGATAAACGGTCAAACACTAATTTGGTGATTGGCCCTTCACACAGGACACCCCAGGCATCAACATCTTCAAGCGGTGTCGCGGTTGCAAGGTTTGCTTTGTCCCACGTTAATGCGCCCGCAAGGGTAATTGCGTTACCTGCATCACGCTTAAAGTCAACTTCAACTTTAGGGTAGTCTTCACCTTCAACAGTCACCTTACCTGTTAACAATGCTTGTGCTGCCATCCATTCTTTACGACGCATGATTTTCTTTTGATGCTCTAAAAGAAGATCCGTAATAATTGCGTTACGCTTTTGGTCTGGGCTCATTGTGCCGCCACCGATGGGTTCACCTGCTTTGCGTTTAATGACGCGCTCAGGATCAACCACATTTTTTGGTTTAACGTAAGCCGGTTTAAACGAGCGAAGTTCGCCGCCATTTGCTTTGTCTGCTTTACCCGCCACCATAGGTGATACAAATGGTGCAAGCTGCATATCTTCATCGATAACATCGAATTCAATTTTGCTCGTTGCGAAGTTCACCATTTCCGGAAAAAACATATTTAATAAAAAAGGCTCGAAGGTATCGAGCGTGTTTACTACTTCTAGCATTGTGCTAGTGTCGTATTGATTTGGCACGGTAAATTACTCCTGTGTAATTTTAATTAGTTAGCGAAGAACGATAGGCGAACCATCGAAATGCTGAAGCTGTTCAGCTGCAGTAAACGAGGCGTCCCAGGTTAGTTCGTTGTTGTGGAAGCAGCCCGCAACATAACGCTGACACGCTTTATCTGCTAGGCTCGCGTCGATGTCGTGCACAAGAATGCTGTTTGGTTTGTTTGAGCCATCAACGGCCGTCTTAATGGCGGCTGTAAGCTTGTTAGAACCAGCATCGATAGCAATAGTAAAGCTGTCGCCTAATGCAAAATCCGTTGCGCCATCATTAATGGTGAAGTTAATTTGTTCGTTGGCATACGCCGAGCCGACACTTGCATCAGGCAAAGCATCACCGTCCGGGGCGGTAACTGAAAACGTACCGCCATTTGCGGCTATAGCTGTACAAGTTAACGTATAGGTGCCGTTTAATGCGTTTTCACCCATCGCAGCACCTGTGACGGTACCGTTACCTGTGTTTGAACCATTAGCCGTAGTTGCGCCAAGTGTACGTGTTATTTTGCCAAGTACCGCCCCACGCACTAAGTTTTGCCCTGTAATAAGCGTGCCAACACCTGTTGCAATCTGTGGTGTATCATTAGCAATTAAGTTGTCTTCGGTATTTACTACCGATTCGCTACTTGCGATCATGATTGTTTCTCCTAAAATTTAGATAAAGACTTAAGCTATGCCCTTGGCAAGCTTATGGTCGTTAATGATTTGCTCTGATGCTGACATCGCACCATCACCCGCTGCTTCTGCACCCACTTCTGGTTGCTCGGTTTTTTCCATTGCTACATCAAGCTTTGAAACTTTTGTACCGAGAATGGCTTGCGGCATTTTTGCGAGCATGTTGTTTGCTGCTTCAACGGACATGTCCGTGTCAGTCGCTAACGCTAATGCACTTGATGCGCGACCCTCTGCGTTTTCGCAAGTCATAATGCCTAACATACGTAAACGTTCTTCTGTACGTGCCTCAGCAACAGCCGCTTCAATCGTTACGGGTTCGTCGCTTTTGGCTTGCACGGCTTCAGTTGTTGCTTGCGCTTCAACTTTTTCGGCGTTATCTGCCATGGTGATTTCCTCTTTATTAGAGTTAAGTGAAAGGTGCGAACCCGCACCACGGTTTTCTGCTGCTAAGCGAGAAATAAGTTTGTCAGGCGTGCTTACGCCATCAGCAAGACCGGCACCGATTGCTTCCTGACCTAAATAAGTTTGTGCTTGAGTATCACGCACGTCCTCTGCTTTCATGTTGCGATTACGTGCGACTGTTTCAACAAACAGTTCATAAACTGCATCTATGCTTTGCTGAAAGCTCTCGCGCACTTCTTTAGATAATGACTCGAATGGATTGCCGTCAACCTTATGGTTACCAGCAAAAATATAGGTAACATCAACACCAATTGTTTTCATTTGGTTTGAAAAATTAGCGTGTCTCATGACTACACCAATCGAACCAACGTTACTTGTGCGTGAAACATAAATTTCATCGCACGCTGATCCGATCGCGTATGCCGCTGATGCCATGGTGTCGCTGGCCATTGCAATAATGGGTTTCGTACCGCGCGCTTCGTAAATTTTATCGGTCAAATCAAAACAACCGGAGACTGAACCACCTGGGCTATCTATATTTAATAAAACTGCATTAACGTTTGTGTCATTAATTGCTGACTCGAACTGACGTGCCACATCTTGATAACCGAGAATGTAAGAACTGTCTGCTTCAATACCGCCACGATGCGCTAATGCGCCAAACACATCTAAAACACCGACTCCATCAACAACGCGGTAGCCACCTTCTTTGCGTTCACCAGACTGCGTTGTAAATAAACCGGGTGAAGGCTTGTTAACCTGAATATCAAAACGATCTTGTAAGCCGTAAACAATCGCATCCAGTTTGCTAGGATGAATCAACAATGGCGTGTTAAAAATTTCTTGTGCGATTAAAGGGTTTCGCATTTTGTTTCTCCAATAACAAAGGGGCTGCAAAACTGCAGCCCCTTTCATCTGTGCGCCTATGCGCGTCTCTTTACGGGTTTTATTCTTTATTTTTTAGTTTTATCTGAATCAAAGGCACCATTTAACCAAGGTCGCTTAAATAAAATCTGCAACGCAATTTTCAAACGCTGACGAAAACCAAACTTTAAAATTAAACTTTGCATGCTGATCGCAACGTCTTTTAAATCGATATTCACTTGCTTGCGAACGGCCTTGCGTATTTTTTTGTTTTCTTTGCCGCTCATATACCAACCTTGCAATAATTAAAGCTACTTATATAGTCCTTGTAAAGATTTACAGCAGGTACACCCGCCGCTAAACCTAGCGAACGAAAAACAGCTTTTGTAAACTTTCTTTTAGATATAATTTTTATTGATTTTTTATTTTGTTTTAGTTTCACGCTACGCCCCCTTGTTCCGTTGCAAACTCTGAAGACATGTAACCCCGTACATCACCGCGCGTAATACCCAAAGAATCCATGCGTTTCTTTTCAACCGCAATCTGTTCTAAGTTTTCTTCCCAATCCTTACCTCGCGAAGCACATGCATCTTCAAACGTGGTTGTTCCCATATCCATTTCAAGCTCATCGGCTTTTGCTTCTTTCAATGGGTCAATTTGTCCTTTGCCGGGGCCTATCCAGTTGCATTTAGTGTATGCCGCTTTAGCTTCGTAAAAATCTGGTGCATTTGGCGGTAATTCAATTTCACCTTTATCAATCGCCTCTTCTAGCCATAACGTAAATACGGCTGATGCAAAGCGACCGCCGATTAAGTGGCGGCGTGAAGTAAAGAACTTCCAAGACTCTTGTAAGCCTGCACGCGCACCAGAGTAATTTGTTTTACTGTAATCGCGCGAGAGCTGTTCGTAAGTTAAGTTATAACCTGCTGCTAAGTTGCGTAAAAATGAAGCTTCAAAATCTGCAAAGTTGGGGCCCGGGTGATTCATTGATGAAAAGTTTAATTTCTCACCGGGATACAAATGAGGGATTTTAACGCCGTCCATTTTAACGCTTCCATTTTCATGGAAGTCAGCCTGACCATTCATAAAACTAGCGAGCGGTTTATCACTACCCATTGCTTCACCAATCTCAGCAAAACTCATTTCAGTTTCTATTGTAGCGGCATACATCGAATTTATAGTTGCGGCTTCCATGCTGATATCTTGAAGGTTTCCCAGTTTAAAACTGTTTGCTATGACAGACGCTAAGCCTGTTTTGCCGCGGCTTTGGCCTGCACGTTCCTGGTCAAAGATATGAATAAACTGTTGACGACCCCACTTTGTTTCACGCGGGATACGTTTCCAAGAATATGTTTTTGCGCTACCAAAACGAATATCGCTTTGCATAGCTGAACGAATTTGATAAGCACTTGCTGCCCCCATAGCATCAAGCACAACACCGCCACGCAATTGATCGGTATCCATCAAACCTTGCGGGTTAGATAACCTTGCAGGCTCAATCATTTGTATTGCAGTTGCATACTTGGAGCCGCGATTAGGTAGCCACTCGGCACTTGCGGTAATATCACCCGCAGTTAAAAACATGCGATAAGCTAAACCAAGCATTCCACCAAATGTTAAACGACGACCTGCATCAATAAAGCATTCCGGATCTTCTGCAAACGTTCTAAATTTAGCTTCGACACCCCGCGACCATTCTGCCGCCCACTCAGAATCTAAACCAAGCGCACGATAATCTGGCTTTGAAGATAAACGTAAGCCTGAGCCAATAATATTATCAAGGTGAATTTGTAGACCACCTGACACCATTGAATTGTTGCGCGACAAATCATAAGCGCGCGCCATCATGGTTTTAATGTCAGGCAATAAGTCCGCATCTGCTGAACGCAACGCAGGAGACCAGCTCATCATGTCGCGGTCATAACGTGCCCCCCGGTGTGCGCCACTACTGGCACTCATAAGCGGACGGCCAGATTGATCAACAATTACTGGTGTAGTGTTAGTTTGATGCACTGATTAACCTCGAAACTGAATCGCGCCACGGCGACCTTTGCTGTGACCATCACTATTTAATACGCCGCATTCATTTTCTAACTCAAGCACATAACGGCGTAATTCAGCTATGTTAGTTTGTGTGTATTGCGTTGTTCTACCGTTAACGGTAACACTAGCAACTTGCTCGCCAGTTACTAAAGCATGTAAGGCTGTTTTCGCTTCTGCAAGTTTTGTTTCGCAAGTTGCCATCATTTATCCGTTAAGTCTTTGAGCTAAGCTTTTAGTGTCGTTAGATTCTTCTGTTAAATTTTCTTCGGTGCTTACATTTGAAAATATATCCTGCTGAGATAATCTAATTAACAAATCATCCCACTGTTTATCAGACATTACATGTATTTTAAGTGCGCGCGCCGCATGTGTTGCGTAAACTTCACAATCCCAAAATTCAACCGCTTGGCCTGATTTTTTTTGCCATATTCTTTTGCCGTTGCGGCCCGGTGCTTTTACTTCACCCAACATTTGTTTGAAGTAATCATCACGAACGCCTTCATACCAGTGCATTCGACCTGCACCGCTATTGCCTTCAAGCGACATTTTTGACGCAATTAAATCTTTTGCTTTATGTGTCCCAACGGGATAAATCAACAAACCATATTTTGCAGCTTTAGTATTATTCTTACCTTTTGTTTCAATTGCTTTCGGCTTACTAAATATTTCTTTGCTGCCATAATCGTTTGACGAACCTTTAACGGCCATCAACGTCATGCCTTTATATTTCCGCAGCTTAACAAAGTGATACGCTGCGTCTGAGGTTGTTCCGTCAGAGGTATCTAAACTCGCCGCTTCAATCTTTAGACTAAAACCTTGCTCATGTTTTATCGGGCTATATAAGATCTTATCTAGCTCTTTCCATACTGGATCAGACTTATCAACAACAACGCCGTAAATTTCACCAGCATAAACAAGCCAGCTTTCTTCACTTTTGCCCCACGCTTTTATTTTTATTGCGATACGATCATGCTGTAAATCAACGCCGGCCGTTAAACGGTAGCCGCCAATTGGCACCACCATTTCCTGGTAGTCTTCACAGCGCTCACGAAGCACATCTTCATCAGGCGCGTCCGATTTATATTCGTATGGCTTGCCTTCTTTCTGATTAACAAACTTTATGATTTTTGAGTCGTCACCTCTGTTTGATAAATGTTGCGCTTCTAAATATTCAAGAACAACATCAGAAAGCGATGTGCCGGGGATACAGGCATACACTTCGCCCAAATCCTTAAACCCTGCTTTACCATAAAATTCTTTTGTTGCTACCCAGCCACAATTCTTGTCGCCGTCTTCAATGGCTTTATAAACTGTGTTACGAATATTTTCATGCCGCTGGTAATCATCCCATTCGCTTTGACAATTAGGGCAAACATATCTTGCTGTTTCTGGTTTGCTGTAGCCATAAATATCATGCTTAACATCTAGGATTTCCCCAGTGCTTTCATCAACATCGTTTGGTTGACTTTGATCTTTACCATCCCAATAAACATGGGAAAAATCTAAAACATGTTTTTCGCCGCAATCATGACAAGCAATCGGCAATACCCTTGCGTCCGACGCTTCAACACGAGACTCAGTTTTTGATAAGCCTTTAACAGCAGGCGTGCCGCCAACGATAATAAGTGAACCCATATAACGTTTAAGGCGCTCTTCAAGGTTGCTTATTGAGTCACCTTGACCTTTAACGTCATCGCTAGTGTCGTCAGGCTCCTCAACAACACCCAGCCCAACGCTCGCCGATGACTTAACGTTGCCAGGAGAATTGGATCCAACCAACTTAAGCCAGCCGTTATTAAAAGATTTGAAATCCCAACGATTACCCGCTTTGCGCGAAGCACTAAAATCAATTAAACCATTAAGCCATTCTTGATTAGCTTGCCCTGCTTCAACCAGCTTTTCATCATGAAAAGACTTACCATCTTTTTCTTTTGCAAACAACGTCATTATTGGCAGCTGTCTGCCAACCGATGCATCTTTAATTCTTTTTAAAATGTAGCCTATTAAAAAATAGGTCCATCCAATTTGAGACGCTTTCATTAAGTCAATTTCACGGACATCAGGATCGTCCATTGCTGCAGCAACACCTAAAAAATAAGGCGCATGATAAAATTGATATGTACCGCTTATATCACCACTAATTGTTGGCAACTTATAATGTTCTTCTAGTGCCTCAGCCGTTGCTTGTACTTTCGGGCGGCGGAATATCGTCGATACCCTCAACAAGACCTGCGCCAAGTTTTTCTGCATGGCATCTAATTCGTTCTGTTGTAGGGGTAACAATGTTTTCTACCATCTCGTTATCAATCTTAATGTTGTACCTGTTTTGAATTTCAGATATTAATTTATGTGTACCTTGCGTGTAATCAGTATTCGCTTGACGCGCCCACAATGAAATAACGCTCGCCGCTTCTTCTGTTGTAATCAAAACACCAAGATCACGATAATACTCAATTCGCATCTTTGCAGTTTTAATTTGCGACTCTTCTGTTTTTGCAGTAGTTAAGTTTTTCTGATCGTCACCACCACGACCTGCCGCCTGTTCTCGCAAGTGGCGAATGTATTTAATTGTGATTTCTTTAATTGAAAGCTTAGTGTGGTCAACAACTTTTATTTTTTTTAATACATCACGCAAATTGCGAACGGACATATCTAGCGCGCTTGCTATTGTGTCTTGTGTTGCCATTGCTGCCTTTTTTAGTTTTGCAAAAATATTAAATCTGTTTTGACTTTTACAGCGAAAATCACAAAGAACAAAACTCCACCCCGTCTAAAACCTAAGCCCAGCCTAGAGAAGAGGAACCCCCTATAGCATCACAAATCTGCAAAAAAACCGCGAGTATTTGCCTCGTAGTGTAAAAAATGCGGCTGTAGTACCTTTTAACCTAGTATTGCCGTAGAAGTGTGGCGCTAATTGAGGCATGATACTCTTCGTTGCTCGTTTCTATGTTTACCCCTACATTCAGGAGAGCAGTACGTTTGATGCTTCATATTTCTAATGAATGAGGTGCCGCACCTAACACAGTATTCAATGCTTTTAATTTTCCGCTTATCTTTATTTTTCTTATCGTAACGACAAGCATCAGAACAATGCTTTTGCCGGCTATCTCTATGTGAATAATCTTTACCGCAATTAATACAATTAGAGAACTTTACTTGGCATGTGTGGGGATAGCATAAATACATCTTCCCTCTTTTATTGCATAACCCCTGCTCTCTGTATAGCTTTAACCTTTCTCCAGGAGGGTTGTCACTATTCATTACGTTGACTGAGCGAGAGCATAGCCTTAAGTTGCTGCGCCTGTTATCTAACGAATCTCTGTTTATATGATCTATATCATGAACTCCATCGTAAGGTATACCAAGAACTACTCGATGCATTCGGATGTCTTTCGTTACACCATCCGTCATCTTTGTCCTTACGGCATACACATTTGTTTTGCTTCCGTTCGGTTTAGCTTTCCATTTATACTGGTTTAGTTCCTCAAACAAAGCATCATCAACAATGGTTACAGTATAGGCGCCAACAGCGTGCTTACCTCTGAGATTTATAATTGCCATATTTTAACCAGGGCGATGTTCTTCATTGTCGTCATCTGGCAGATGTTCTGTTCGCGCTTGATCAATAGCTAAGTCATGTGACTTCTTTCGCCAATACCAGTTGATATAAGTATTAGTGGCAAAGGTTAATATTGCTAATGCAATACCAACTAATGCTGCAAGTTCTTGAGCAGTTAAAACCCCGAAGAATGTCAGACTGCTGCTTGCTGCATACGTGACCTTTGTTCCTATGGCTCCGGCTGCTTCAAGTTTTGTATGGACGTCTGCCATATTGTCTACTTTCCTTCAGGCAATAAAAAAGCCCCGCTGAATCAGCGAGGCTTTGTGTTTGTGTGTCAGTAGTGTGACGTTAAGGGATTTATACTCCTTGGCGCGTACGCTGTCAACACTTTAATTCAACTAATTTTTCCCGCAACAAATCTTTCTCCGTTGGTAACCCTTATCTGATAAGTTTTTTTAGACATGTTCATTTCTTTAGCTGCATCAACATCAATGTAATTGTCCTCATACTTGTATTTGAGCGCCATAAAATCTACTGCATCAAATATCGCTAAGAATTTCATAGCATCATCAACCTTCTTTACCAGGTTAGAAGGTGTGCTTACAACCGGCGCATATTTTTGATGCCTGTCAATCCCGCCCGATAAAACGCACGACTGATTTGGGTAGCCTCGACAACTACCGCCGGCAACAGGCGCATTCATATATTGCCCCCATAATTTCAATGCGTTCCTTGTTTCCTGAATATTGCTAACTATAGTATCTAACATTACACATCCCCATCCAGTGCGCCAAAGTTATCAAACCGACAATACTTACCACGAAAAATCAACCGCGCTGTCCCCAGTTCCCCGTTTCGTTGTTTAGCTATAATTATTTCAGCCGTCCCCTTATCCGTACTATTTTCGTTATAAACCTCATCCCGGTAAATAAACAAAATCAAATCAGCGTCTTGTTCAATAGAGCCTGACTGTCTTAAATCTGACATCATAGGCCGTTTGTTTGACCTTTTTTCCAGCTCTCGATTTAACTGAGACAAAGCAACAACCGGCACCTTTAATTCCTTAGCCAAACTCTTCAAACCCTTTGAGATTAACTCAATCGAATGCGTTTGATTTTCACCGTCGCCTTTCATCAACTGTAAATAATCAATCACAATCAAATCAACACCGTGTTTTTTAACTGCCCGACGTGCTCTTGAACGAACTTGCCCAACTGTTAGTGAAGGTGAATCATCAATTAAAAGTTTTATATTGTTTAACTTACCAACAGCGGTGGTTAATCTTGGCCAATCCTCATCCTCTAAATCACCTTTGCGAATTTTAGATAAATTCAAACGTCCTATTGCCGCTATCTCTCGATTAACAATTTGATCAGCAGGCATCTCCATTGAAAAAACCAAGCTTGATTTACCTTCAATAGCAACATGTCTCGCAATGTTTGTTGTAAAAGCTGTCTTACCCATGGAAGGGCGACCAGCAACAATAATTAAGTCGCTCTCACAAAAACCTAACGTCATTTCATCTAAGTCACAAAACCCCGTAGAAAGCCCGACTGTTTCACCACCATTCTGAAATCGTTCATCAATACCATCAACAACACCGGGTAAAATCTCTGATATCGTAAGAACATCTGATTGGTTGTCATCGTCCAGACTTAAAACTTCAAACTGAGCATTATCAATAATCGTTTCTGCTTTTTCATTAGAGTGCGCTTGTTGAACAAGATTGGTGCCGAGCCTTGCCAAGCGCCTTAACGCAGACTTATTTTTAACAATTTTCGCATATGCATGAACATTAGCGGTTGTTGGTGTGTTCTTGGCTATACTCCCCAAATAAGATAAACCACCAACAAGATTAAGATTTTCTTCTCCCATAAATTCGCTAAGCGTAACCACATCAAAAGGAATTTCATTTCTCGACATCTCTGTCATAGTTTCATAAATTAATCGATTCCATGTTTGAGAGAAGTCAAAAACATTAATATCAACTTCATCAAACAACTGATCGTCAATTAACAGCGAACCTAAAACACTCTGCTCAGCTTCAAGACTGTGAATAGCCGACATATCAGCATTTTGATGACTTAACGAATAATAATCCTGCATATCAGTGGATTGCATTTTTCACCCGCTCAACATACTGAGTAGCAGATTCTTTACCGTGTGGGTTTATCCCCAACTCAACACCTATTCGTCGATAAGCAGTATATTCATCTTCATCATAAATATTATTATTAAGCTGTTTTTTTGTACTACCGCCCTTTCTTTTTTCTTTCTTTTCTTTTGTAGGGGTTGTTTTAACCCCTGTTAGTGGGGTTGTTTTAACCCCAGTACTGGGGTTGTTTTGACCCCTGCTATCAGGGGTTGTTTTAACCCCTGTCAACCACATTTTGTATCGTTTATTAATGCCGATGGATTTCACATGCTTGCCATGAGCAAGACGACCTTTTCCTTTTTTAATTAAAATATTTTTTAACAAAAGAGATTTAATCGTCTTCTTTATATTCGATCGATCAATTCCTGTCATCGATTCAATTTGAACTGCTGATACAGAATCGTACGACTTACTAAAGCCATATGTCTTTCTTATCACCACCAACAGAATTTTAATTTCAACCTTTGTTAAAGGATGAGCTAAAACAGCCTCCAACAACTCGTTAGCGATGCGCGTATAGCCGTTCTCAAGCCTTGCTTCACTCACTGATGTTTTAGCTCCGTAAAATCGATTTTAATAAAAGGCATGGGCTCTTCTTCGGCTACACCAGCGTATTCATAATGATGTGTCACCCTCCCCTGGTAATCAGATTCACGTTTTAATATATAACCGCAATCATTAAGCGCTTTGATAATTTCGGGCTCTAATGCGCCCTCAGTCAGTACAGCGATGTATTTTTGTTTGCTCATCGTTTTTTCCACGGTTAAAATTTAAACGCCACCTTGCACGCCCAGTATATTCTATTGTTATGTGTTTATTCCGCCAAACGGATCTGGCATATAAACTCTATAACCCGCATTTAAAAGTAAATCTTTTGCTGCCTCTAACTTCTGTGCAGAGGGCTTGCGACCTCTGCCGCCTTTATATGTTTCAGGATCACGAGGAAGTGAAATGCCATTCCTGTGGCAAATTTTATGCAAGTTCGGCACGGTTGTTCCTATGGTCGATGCAATCTCTTTAGTTGAGTCATTGCCAGCCATTTCACGTATCGTCGATAACTTGTTGTCCCACTTTCCCATCTTAAAATCCTCAGTTAAAACACATAACACGCCGTCCAAAATGGAAAGCGCGAAAGGCGCGCTTCCCTTTAACTAATCGTTATATTTTAAGTTTCTTAATTAAGCCGGGCATACATTTACGGAATGCCTTACTTAAATCCTTTCTAGCTCTTTCTATGCGAACAAATGTCAACCCTAACGAGTTGTTAAGCTCACGCCTAATCTGGTCATCGGTTATGTCATCACCTAGCCCGTAGTAATCCCTCACTCCGTTAACCTCTAATTTTGTCATAAATCACCTATCTAAAATAATATGCTGTCTTTGTATTCGAGGCTTACTTTTCTTTCCATAAACTTCTCTAAAAGAGTAAGGTTTATCACCCATAATAAATTTATATGCGCTATTCATTGAACTATATGTATTTATCACCGCTTTAACTAAACTGATATGTTTAAACGGATTAACTAATACAGAGCTGTTTCTTATAGCACTCAGTTGACCTATACCTGCAGCACAAGATGCGGCCATACATGCTTTCGCAATATGTGACTTTTTCCTGTATGCAGTAGCAAACTTGTATGGGCTAGGGACAGCCGTCAATCTATGATTGATGATCTCTAGCTTTCTTTTTTTCACGCTTGACATATTAATTCCCTTTACTTCAAAACAAACCCACCACGCTCACGTTTACATGCTGGGAAGCGCTTGTTAACCGGGCAGCGATGTCGGTCAATAATAAAAGTGTATCGCTCACAGGCAATGCAGCCTTTTGCTTTTAACTCTATGCCTGCAACCGTTTCAAACGTTGGGTCTTTATATGCTTGATGCGCCATTAACCAACCACACAACACTCATGTTCGTCTTTTCCTTTTTCGCAAACAAAAGGCTGGCTAAACTGATGCTGTAAACCGTTCTCGCTGAACATATCTTCAAGCTGCATACACTGGTTAAGCTCATCTGCAACAGAGTCATTTTGAATGACAATAACCTCATCAATATATTTTCCGGAAAGGTAGACAAATAAACAGCCCAACATAAAAACTATCAAAACAAAAATTAAACCGCTAAATAACACTTCGTGCCAACTCATGATTCACTCTCCTTTTTTTAGTTCTTTACATAACCTTTTAATAATTACACCAAGCACTTCATCAATATCGTTACCCGTTTCGTGCGCGGGCACCAGGACAGAAGCGCTCATTCCTGATGCATCTGGTTTATAATAAATACCCGCAACAACATGACCTTGATCATAAACATCAATCGTGGTGTGATAACCCAGCTTCTGTATTGACTCTATTTTTTGTTGGATTCCCAAACTCGCACTATCCTTTGTTTTAAATCTTCAATAAATGCATCCGCCTGTTTTTTATAAATGCCCTTTGGCCCTAATCTTTGCTCATGCATTCTTCTTAAAAAATCGTTACGCTGCTCTCGCGTTTCAAAGCGACTTAAAATTTCAGCCGCTAAACAATCTAATAAATAATCCCGTTGGTCGCGCAATATCTTGTGTATTACATCAATCTTATAAACGGGCATTTACAATGATGCTTAAATCATTTTTAATTTTTAAAAGATCGCTCGACAAACTACCCCCGGTAATTTCTGCCAGCTTGTCTATCGTCTCAAATTTAGAGGACAGCCCTTTTTTTACAGTTTTTTGTATATGCTTTAGCGTTACTCTTTCGGTATTTTTTCTTGCATCTTCATTTCGTTGTTTTATTTGTTCTCTTTTATTATGAAACCTTGAGTGATAAAACTTTCTGTCATTAAGAAATATTTTATTCCGTCGTCTCAAATTTCTTAGCAAGCACTCGATACCCTCGTGAGAAACGTTTCCATTAAAAGACTTATGAACATCTTCGACCAAAAGACCATCAACATGCTTATACAGCAAAACCAAAACATGCCCTTGCGGCGTTAAAGAATTAATACTCACTGAGCCTTAGCCTTTTCTATATGAGTAACGTTGCTTTCTGGTTCGCACATATCTTCATAAACACCAACCAACTCAAGACCTTTTTGAAAGTCCTCAACAAGTTCTTTCTTAACCTCATTAATTTCATGATGCTGAATAACGCCGTCTGCAATCATGTCTTTCATTTTTTGAACTGTTTCTGCGATTTCTGCCTGCCATTCCGCCCAGGCTTTTAACACATCCATATCACTTGAGAACGCTGCAAAGTCAGGTAATGGTGTCATCGCAAAACCGCACTCACGATTCATTGTCGACAACATACTGAAATCCTTAGTTGCCAACATAACTGCACGAGCTTCTTTTATGTTAAAGATTGCAAACTCTTCTGTACGGTTAGCTTTGTTTTGAACGGTTGAAGAACGCATACCCGTAATAGCAGAAACACCCACAGCGCCCTTCTTGCCCGTGGTTTCATCTTTAAAATTATGAACCGTTTCATAAGCCGCTTGATCAAGTGGGTCAATATCGTGATTATCCATGGTGGTTTCCCCTTCTTATCACCGAGCAAATATTTTTTGCCGGTGTATTATTTAAAAAAAGGCGACCCCGAAGTGCTACACTTTGAAATGTCACTAACAAAACATAAAACAACGAGATCACCATGAGCGATAAAATGGCACCAAACACCAACAAGACAAATGCAGACCGCGTTGTCGATTTAGCCCACGACAACAGCCACTTATATTTTTTGATTGGCGCGTTAACCGATGCATACAGCGACTTAAATGAAATCGCTAAACGCGAATTCATGAAAAGCTTAGAAAGGAAATTAGAAGCAGCCGACCCGGACTGTGCTGAAACGTTATCAACACTAATAGAAGCAATGGAGCGCGACTGATTCATGCCGCGCCCTGCTCCACAGACGGGTAAAAATGGTCAAGCATTTCAAACCTGCTTACTTCCCCTCTTGTGGCCGCAATTAATTTATTTAATTTTTCACGACGAGGCACATTCTTACCATTCAAATACTTGCGCTCGACCGTTAAAACAGTCGTATCAGCCTTGTCGGCAAACGCTTCGCGGTCTTTTTCGTCTAAATTTTTGTAGTATTCAATAAAATTCATAATTAAACCATTTTGGTTGATGCTCACAACCATAAACCAATTTGGTTTAGCTATCAACCCCTAATTCAAATAAAAATGCAGCTATGGACATAAAACAGATAAGACAGCGGAATTTAATAGCCATCCTCGATGAGAAATTTGACGGCAAGCCAGCCGAGTTGTCTCGCGCGCTGGGGCAAACCACTTCATCGCAAATAAGCCGCTACCTATCCACCAAACCAGACACTTATCGCCCTATTGGTGACAACATGGCAAGGCAAATAGAAACTGCCGCAAACAAGCCCTCAGGCTGGTTAGACAGGTTGCACGACTCAGTGGCCGAAGACGGTGCCAGCTATGCTGTTGAGAGCCCCGAAGACCTTGCGGAAGAAAAAGCCATATCTTTTGCCGATAAATTTGAACGCCTACTTGAAATCCAGCTTTCATCGGCGGATAAGCGCGAATTATTTAAGCGCGTGAAAGAACGGTACTTGAGAGAGATAACCGAAGGTCGGAAAATACCAAAATCAGAAGAAGAAATGAAAGCCGAAGTTATCGACTTCATTGAAATTTCAAAAAAAATGCGGGACTAATCGTTCCTGATTATTTGCGTCCTCCTCTCTGTTTTTCTCAAAACACCACTAAAATCCCTCTTTATATATTGACCCCGTAATATTTTATTTTGCCAAAATAAACCAATTTGGTTTGACATTAAGAAACCTTTATGGTTTATTAGTCGCACACAAAATAAAAAAGGGGCGCAATCATGAGCAACATCATCACGCTACACCCAGATGTCAAAGTTAAAGACGTATTCGACATGATGCATGTTTACAAAACTATAACGAACATCACGGGCAAAAATGGACGCCCTTGCCTCGTTACACGCTCCGACCAGGGCAATACCGGTTTTGTTAAAGTCCCCGCTCGAAAAGGCCAGCTTCGCGGCCTACCGAGCAACCCGGTTAAATAACAATGAATACCTGCGCAACATACTCAGTACAAGAAGCCGGCAAGCTTATCGGTATGGGCTCAAAAAAACTGTTTGCGTTGTTGCGCGAGAAGAAAATATTAGACCAACAAAACGTGCCTTATCAACGCTATATCAATCAAGGCTACTTCAAAGTAGACACAAACGACTGGAACCACCCAACCGTCGGCACAAAACTATACGCCAGAACTATAGTAACGGTCGCTGGCGTTAAATGGTTAAAAGAAAAAGTGGTTGAAACAACCAATCCAACAACACCACCACAACGCAACATCGAGCAACACTATAAAGATGCACTTCATCATTTGAATTGTTTAATCGCTTACATAGAAAAAGGTGAAACCGAAAACCACCCCCACACCCTTAAACACACGAAACAGTTTTTAGAAAAAGAAAATGCATTGATGGGTAATAATCAATGAACTGGATAGAGGAATTATTATGAGCTTATCTTGTAGCTGTGATTTTGAACCGCAGGAATGCGCGTGGTATTGGTCTGGAGTAAGTGAGTTTAAATTAATGGGTGTAAGTGCTCGACGTAAAAAATGTTGTAGCTGCGGCGATGTAATAAACAGTAATCATGAGGTTATTGAGTTTTACAGGTATCGGTCAACACTAAACGATATTGAAGAAAGGATATATGGCGACGAAAAGCAGCTGGCAAGTCATTTTATGTGTGAAGAATGCGGTGGTCTATATCTCGCTTTAGATGAGCTTGGTTATGGTTGTCTTGATATTTCAAAACCAATGAAAGATTACGTCATTGAATACAACGAGATGCGCCGATGAAGAAAACAAAACCCTTTGATTGGAAACGTCCACCGCAATTAAGATTATCGCTTGACGATGAAATTATTATTGATAACTTTGCAGGTGGTGGCGGTGCAAGCATAGGCATTGAACAAGCCCTTGGACGCTCTGTTGATGTTGCCATCAACCACGATCCAGAAGCCATTGCCATGCATGAAGCAAACCACCCGCAAACAAAGCATTACGTGTCCGATGTTTTTGAAGTTGATCCCGTTGAAGTTTGCAAAGGCAAGCCTGTCGGCCTTGCGTGGTTTAGCCCGGACTGCAAACATTTCTCCAAAGCAAAAGGCGGTAAACCTGTTAGCCGTAAAGTACGCGGCCTTGCAAACGTAGCAATCAAATGGGCGAAGTTAGTAAAACCCAGAATAATAATTTTAGAAAACGTTGAAGAGTTTCAAGACTGGGGTCCGCTACTTGATAACGATAAACCCTGCCCTGTTCGTAAAGGTTTAACCTTCCGGCGTTTCGTGCGCGACCTTGAAAAACTAGGCTACCAGGTAGAATGGCAAGAGCTACGCGCCTGTGATTATGGCGCACCAACAATCCGTAAACGATTATTTCTAATTGCCCGAAGTGATGGACAGCCAATAACATGGCCAACAGCCACTCACGGAAAAGAAAAAGGATTAAAACCCTATAATACAGCTGCAGATTGCATTGATTGGTCGAATACTTGTCCTTCAATATTCCTAAATAAAGACGAAGCCAAAGAATTTAATGTGCGCAGACCGTTAGCAGAAAAAACATTAACAAGAATAGCAAAAGGCATGCGGCGCTATGTTATCAACACAGACAAACCTTTTATTGTTCCCGCATTCATTACCGAACATGCAAACGGTTCATCACAACGCAATATGCCTGCAGATGAACCGCTAAGAACAATTTGCGCACAAGTAAAAGGCGGCCACTTTGCGTTAGTCTCGGCTTTTCTTGCAAAACATTACGGTGGCGTTGTCGGTCACGGGGTTAAGCAACCTATAGGCACCATCACATCAGTGGATCATCACTCGCTGGTTAGCAGCCACCTCTTGCAACTAAGAAACAATCAATACGGGCAAGATGTAAATCAACCTATCCCAACATTAACAGCCGGCGGCACTCATATCGGTGAAGTGCGCGCCTTCTTGGTTAAGTATTACGGAACCGATCAAGATCCGAAATTACATGAGCCAATGCACACCATTACCTCTCGCGATCGCTTTGGCTTGGTTACGGTTGAAGGCCAAGATTACCAAATAGCAGATATAGGCATGCGTATGCTGGCACCGCGCGAACTCTATCGCGCGCAAGGCTTTCCAGACGAATACATTATTAACCCAACTTACAACGGAAAAACCTTAACCAAAACAGCACAGGTGCGAATGTGCGGTAATAGCGTAAGCCCTGTTATAGCAGCAGCAATCGTTAAAGCTAATGTTTTAAATAAAGAAGCTAACAAAAAAATAATCTAAACAGAGGAGAAACCAATGGATACCGATGTAACACAATATTTTGAAGACCTTGACGCTGGCACATTCCAGCAAAAAATAGGTAAAGCATTATCTGATGTATCTGGTGCAGTAGTTGATCACCATGCTCCAGGTAAAGTGCAAATCACGTTCACCATTAAGCAGCTGGGTAACAGCAATCAAGTAATGATTGATCATGATCTTGCCTTTTCTGGCCCCACAAAAAACGGCGAGTTTGCAGAAAAGAATCGCACCAAAACCCCCATGCACGTTAACGAAGGCGGTGAATTAACGCTGTTCCCAAAAAACCAACATCAAATGTTTGACAGCAAAGGTGCCGTCGAAAGTTAAATTATAATTATTTTAAGGAGTGATTTATGTCTTTATCTAAAGATGCAATTGAGCATGTCGAACAAAATGCCATCGCAGTAGCAGCACAACAAAGCGATGCGATGCCCGACTTTCCATTTAGACTTTTACCTTCAGGAATGAATATAGCAAGCCTTGAACCTTTTATGGTTGAGAGAAATCAGTTTAGAGCAGCAATGAAAACACGCTCTATTGAAGACTTCGTTAAGTATTTTGAAGAACATCAAGGTGAAAACTGTTTCATAAATGCAGAGCAAATGACTGCAAAAACAATTTTTGACTTAGGTGATTCAGCGGCTCCGTTACATTGTCATCACAAGGCTTACCTTAGTCTTCAAAAAACAGCTGCATTCAAAGAGCTAGAGCGTGTTAACGGCAACCTCATGTATCAACGTGACATGGCCGACCGGATTGAAGAATGGCATGATCTAATTATCCCTCAAGCTGATACCGAAGGCAAAGAAACGATCGCTTTATCAAAGGCGGTCGCTTCTATTCGCAGAATGACTGTTGAAGAAATCAAAAAAACAGATCATGAAGCGCGTAGCTCTGGCCAACGAAAAACATCCATGGAAGATATTGAAGCTAAAAGTGATGAAAGTTTACCAGGTTACTTCTCTTTCACTTGTACACCATACGAAGGATTAAAAGAACAAATATTTGCCCTTCGTCTGAGCGTATTAACTTCACATGACGCACCCGCATTTAAATTACGAGTTCAGCGTTTTGAAAGTATCGAAGAAAACCTTGCCACTGAGTTCCGTGACTTACTGGTGAAAAAGTTACCAGAAAACGCCAAAACATTTATTGGTGAATTAAACACATAACCAAAGAAAAGCCTTGAGCCGAGGCGGAGCAGCTAGGTTGCTAACCTAGGGAGAGTGCCGATTTGCATCAGACTCCATCCAATAGTACGAGATAGCGTAGCAGTGATGTAGTTTATTGGAAGGCCAGCTATTTAGGAGAAGCAACCAATGAGAAATAAGCAACAGTTTGTAATTTGTGGAGTAAAAGAAAACGACACTGGTTGGGATTTAAAACTAGGCCCAGATAAAAATGATCCGTGGGTGTCAGTACCAGAGATTGAGTTCCCAGTAACTCCCGAAATTGGTGATATTGCAATGGTGTTACTACCCGAAGTAATTGGTATTACTACACCCGTATAACGAGTTTCATAGAAGATTAGATTATTGTTAGAGGTACAATTTATGGCACGAAACATGAGTTTTGCAATGACTACCGAACAGTTTAGAAACAAAACTAAAACGGTTACACGTCGGTTTGGCTGGCTCTTTTTAAAAGCAGGTGATGAAGTTCGCGGAGTGGAAAAAGCAATGGGTTTGAAGAAAGGCGAGAAAATAAAACAGCTAGGAATGGTGCGAATAATTTCAACCCGACAAGAGCCATTAAATGCAATCACGCAGGACGATGTTATTAAAGAAGGTTTCCCAGACTGGACGCCCGCGCAGTTTATACAAATGTTAATTGATCATTATAAGGTTGATCCGACCAAAGAAGTTAACAGGATTGAATTTGAATATATTTAGGATGTTGACTTGTTATATTTTTATTGGAGATTGAAATGGGAAAACACAACATCAACAAGCTTTCAATCATTTTT
>Ga0316207_10001506_pt1 | contig 28327 bp, 27 predicted proteins | sample 6weekpyrite_MG_FD_204943 | JGI IMG/M metagenome (GOLD analysis project Ga0316207, IMG submission 204943) | Microbial mat bacterial communities from mineral coupon in-situ incubated in ocean water Damariscotta River, Maine, United States -... | ecosystem: Environmental > Aquatic > Marine >...
ATGTGTACAGGAATATCAAGCTCTTCACTGAGGGTGAGTATTTTTTGTAACGGTGCATCAGAAACAGTATATGGCGCATGGGGTGCAAAAGCGGTTGTCAGTAAGGGATCATTGCGTAATTGGTCGTGTAGTTGTAAACCCTTGCTAATGTATTCATCTGCATCATTTGCCCAGATGGTTGGGAAGTCGATGACAATTAATCCAAGGCATGCGCGGATGCCGATTTCACTCGCAATTCTGGCCGTTTCATCGGCAAAAAAATACATGTCATTAAAGCAGGTTGTACCGCTGCGCAGCATTTCTGCAATGGCTAGTTGTGAGCCGGTTTTAACAAAATGCTGGTTAGTATGGGCTTGTTCAGCAGGCCAGATATGTGACTGTAGCCATTCCATGAGCGGTCGATCATCGGCGAGACCTCTAAACAAGTTCATCGCGGCATGTGTGTGGCTATTAATAAAGCCGGGTGTCAGGGCATGTGTAGAAAGCGTGTGATGTGTCGATGCCTGATACTGTTCTAGTGCCTGACTGGCAGGCAAAATATCAACAATAAGCCCATTGTGAATGGCAATGCAGTGATCTTCAAGCACATCGTTATTGCTGTTAACGGTAATGATCCAACGGGCTTGTAGTAAGAGATCAATCTGCTTCATGTTATTTAGCTTTGTAATATAGTCTGATAATGGTTGCTTGCGTTATATAATAGCACGGACATCGCTGATTCAGTCTACATTGACGGTGGTAATACGGCGTCCCTAACATTTAAATAATACCGTATGTATGTCAGCAAATGCGATAGACTGATAAAATCAGTTATCACAACGAGATAATCGTCTTATTGACAGGATAGAGGTATGGCAATAGAGATAGAGCGAAAATTCCTCCTTTCGGATGATTCGTGGCGTGCGCAGGCAGAGGCAGGTAATACAATGCGCCAGGGGTATTTTGCGGGACCCAAAGAGAGCGATCGGCGGGCATCAATTCGTGTTCGCATCGATAATGAAAATGCTTTTTTAAATATCAAAAGCTATGAGCTGGGTATTAGTCGTCAGGAATATGAATATCCCATTGACCGTGCTGATGCAGAAAAAATGCTTGAAACACTTTGTGAACGGCCACTTATCGAAAAAACACGTTATAAGTTCATGTCTGGCAATCATACGTGGGAAATAGACGTCTTTAGCGGAGAAAATGAGGGCCTGATCGTTGCTGAAATAGAACTGCAAAGTGAAGATGAAGCGTTTGATAAACCTGCCTGGTTAGGGAAAGAGGTATCCGATGACCCTCGTTATTACAATGTGCGTTTAATGCATCATCCTTATACAAAATGGTGAATTGCAGAATGACAAACTTACAGGTAACCATTGATATTGCAGCACAAACATTGGATGTGTTTGATGGTGTTCGTGTGTTGTTTCATACCCTTGTATCAACAGCCTTAAAAGGCGCGGGTGAAAAAAATGGCAGTGAATGTACCCCGCGTGGCGAACACATTATCCGTGCTAAAATTGGTGCAGATTGTGAGATGAATACGGTATTTGTTGCACGCCGACCGAGTAAGGAAATTTTTTCAAATGCGCTTCAACAGCAATATCCAGATAGAGATTGGATACTGACACGCATACTTTGGCTAAGTGGCTGCGAACCGGGCGTTAATCGGCTCGGCACTGTGGATACAATGCGGCGATATATTTACCTACATGGTTGTCCTGACGACACGCCGATGGGCGTGCCGGCTTCACATGGCTGTATAAGAATGACCAATAAAGATATTGTGACGTTGTTTGATATGGTGCCGGTTGGCACACCTGTTTTTATTAGCGAATGAAATTTCACAGTAACAATTTTTTAGGAATTTGATTTATGTCTCTAGGTCCAATGATGCTAGATGTCGCTAGCACTTCTTTAGATAGCGAAGACCGAGAAATACTAGCGCACCCACTACTCGGTGGGGTGATTTTGTTTTCGCGAAACTATGAAAACCCGCAGCAAGTTAAAGAATTAATTGAAAGTATTCATGCGTTAAGAAAAACACCATTATTGATTGCCGTCGACCAGGAAGGTGGTCGGGTGCAGCGCTTTAAAGATGGGTTTACGCGACTACCCGCTGCTGCTGATTTAGGTGTGGTCTATAATGCGGATCGCAGATTGGCACTACAGCTTGCTGAACAAACAGGTTGGATTAATGCAGCCGAATTGCGTGAAGTAGGCGCGGACCTTAATTTTGCTCCTGTGCTGGATTTGGATTATGCGACTAGTGGCGTGATTGGTGATCGTGCGTTTCATCGTCGGCCAGAGGCTGTTGCTGATATTGCACATAGCTACATGCGTGGCATGGAGCAGGCAGGCATGTCTGCAGTCGGCAAACACTTTCCGGGCCACGGTGCGATTGCTGCAGATTCACATGAAACGGTGAGTGTTGATGAACGTGGTTTTAATGATATACGAAATGAAGACATGCTGGCATTTGAAAGAATGATTCATTTTGGCATGCCGGCAATTATGGTTGCGCATATTATTTATACACAGTGTCATGATCAGGCGGCCGGCTTTTCGGGGTTCTGGTTGCGTGACATTTTACGAGGCGAGCTTGATTTTCAAGGTGCTATTTTTACAGATGATCTTTCAATGAAAGGAGCCGCTGTGCTTGGCGATATTGTTGCCCGTGCGCAAGCAAGTTTGGAAGCCGGTTGTGATATGTTTTTGGTGTGTAATGATCGTGATGCAGCAATTAAAGTGCTCGACGAAGTGAAGGCAGAGGTTAATCCTGCATCAAATAGTCGTTTATTACGATTGCAGGGACGACGGGTTGAAAGCACAGAGCCGATAAGAGATTCTCAACGTTGGCATCAAGCGGCTAAAGCAGTTGAAAGTTATAGTCTCAAGGAGACCCTGGATCTGGAGTTGTAAAGCTGTGTTAATATTGCAGCAAGTAGATAAAGAATTGGAAGAGCAATGGATATCGATAAATTATTAGCACACATCACCAGTTTTGGTGGCGAAAACGCCTGGGTATACCAGATATTTATTGTCGTGTTCGTTGTGCTGTTGGCAAATTTCTTTTTAATGCGGCTGCTGACTCGTCTTGGGCGGCGCTTTCAGAAAACAAGAAATACCTGGGATGATGCGTTTCTTACGGCAGTGCGCCGACCGCTTCGATTATTAATCTGGGTGATTGGACTCTCGTTAGCGGCACAAATTGCCAAAGGTGTTTCCGAGGCAGTTATTTTTAGCGTGATTGCACCTGTCCGCGATGTGGGTGTAATTGCAGCCATCACCTGGTTTCTAATCCGTTTTATTAAATCAGTAGAAGAAAATATTCTTCAAGCAGGCCATGCTGCGGGTAAAGAGATCGATAAAACGACTGCTGATGCGATTAGTCGTTTATTGCGTATTTCAGTATTAATTACTGCTGCATTGGTTATGATTCAAACCCTGGGTTTTAGTATTTCCGGTGTACTGGCCTTTGGTGGTATAGGTGGTATCGCGATTGGCTTTGCCGCAAAAGATTTATTGTCTAACTTTTTTGGCGGCTTAATGATTTTTCTTGACCGGCCTTTTTCCGTCGGTGACTGGGTGCGTTCGCCCGATCGTAATATCGAGGGCACGGTTGAGTCTATCGGTTGGCGCCTGACACGAATACGCACCTTTGATAAACGTCCGCTTTATATACCCAATTCCGTGTTTGCCAATGTTGCGCTTGAAAATCCCTCACGCATGTCACATCGTCGTATAAAAGAAACAATCGGTATTCGTTATGATGATGTTGATAAGCTTGAATCTATTATTAACGATGTGAAGCTAATGTTGCAAAAACACCCTGATATTGATTCAACACAGACTTTAATGGTTAATTTTAACAGTTATGCGCCATCTTCATTAGATTTCTTTATTTATACGTTCACTAAAACAACCGTGTGGACCAGGTTTCATGAAGTAAAACAGGACGTTTTATTAAAAATAAATGCTATCATTAGCAGCCATGGTGCAGAAATAGCCTTTCCAACATCGACCATTCATATGGCTAAGCCATTATCTTGTCAAGCGGCAGATCAATAGATTAGTCAGCGTTTTTTTAAAAAGAAATTATCACCTCAGGAGTTGTCATGAGTAACGAATCTGACCAAGAAAACAGTGCGGAAAAAGAGTTGCAAATATTACGCGCAGTTAAAATGGTTATTACAAATGTCATTAAAGATACATCGACCGAGCCAGGCATGAAGCATCCACTGTCTGAGTCAACAATTAATGATATTCGTCAATGCTTAACATTAATAACATCACGTGAAAATGAGTTGTCACCAATGACGCAGCGACCGCGTTTCACCGATGAACCAGAAAAAGTTGTCGTTTCATTGGCAACACCAAAGAAAGATAAATAATTGGCGGCACCGTTAGATTTAACACCCGATGAGGTCAGTGCGGTTTTTGCCTCGGCTGATTGTTTATACACTGCCGAGGAAGTTGATATTGCGATTGATGCCATGGCGCGTGATATTACGGCAGTAATGGAAAATAAAATGCCGCTTATCTTGTGTACAATGATTGGTGGTATTGTTACGGCAGGGAAACTACTGGAACGGCTTAACTTTCCATTAACGGTTGATTATATCCATGCCTCGCGATATCGAGGTGCCTTGGTGGGGGCTGATCTACACTGGTTGGCTCGGCCTAGTGAATCAATCAAAGATCGTATTGTTTTAATTGTAGATGATATTTTCGATGAAGGTCTGACGCTGGAAGCCCTGGTTAAGGATTGTATGGCGGCGGGAGCTGAAAAAGTTTATTCGGCTATACTGGTAGAAAAAGAATGCCGCAAAAAATCCATCATCAACGTTGATTTTACAGGTTTGGTGGTCGCTGATCGTTTTGTGTTTGGGTGTGGTATGGATTATAAGGGATATCTGCGTAATGTAGCGGGTATCTATGCATTACCTGAAACGGAATAAATTATGTCAGATATCGCTATTATTGGTGGCACGGGTCTTACGTCAATTAAATCGTTAGAGATAACGCGCCGCGAGATGGTGAGAACGCCTTATGGCGAACCCTCTGGGCCGCTGACGCATGGCATGCTTTGTGGGCAAAGTGTTGTTTTTCTTGCCAGGCACGGGCATGGTCATACCATTCCGCCACATGATGTAAATTATCGTGCTAATATCTGGGCGTTAAAATCAATCGGTGTAAAGAATATATTGGCGGTTGCCGCAGTTGGTGGTATTCGTGATGATCTTGTTGCGGGAAAATTAGTTATTCCTGATCAAATTATTGACTACACCTGGTCACGCGGAAATACTTTTTTTGATCGTGGCGAGGGGCCGGTTAAACATATTGATTTTACCTGGCCGTATTGCGAGTCGATGCGTCAGCTAGCGCTTGATGCAGCAAAAAAAGCGAACATTGATATCAGTGACACAGCAACCTATGCTGCGACGCAGGGGCCAAGACTTGAAACAGCCGCCGAGATAAATCGTTTAGAAAGAGATGGTGCTGATATAGTTGGCATGACGGGAATGCCCGAGGCCGCGCTGGCAAGAGAATTGGAGCTTTGTTATGCCTGTTGTGCTGTTGTTGCCAACCGTGCTGCTGGACGGGGTGAGGGTGAAATTCTGCTTGCAGAAATAGAAGAAAATCTCACCAATGCAATGAATCAGGTTGAGCAGTTACTTGAAGTGTTATTACCGAACTGCCGGATTTCATAACCCTGTCGAAGGTCATCTGCTTTGAGTATCAGTTGGCGAGAGTAGTGGAACTGGCTTTTCGTTAATGGTGGGAATACCTCTTTCGACCGGAATGATGGTAGCAATAATCCCGAAGTAAGGGTGATCAAAAACATGTACCTCTTTACTGCGCATTCTGCGCGACTGCTTTAATTGAAATGTATCTATTATTGCATCATCAATTTTTTGTTGTGCGATTTGTTCGGCCAAATATACATCCGGATTGTAATAACGCATATTTAGTGCCATGTGTAGATATCTGGATAGACTAACCGTAACGGTGCCATCTATACGACCCGGGATTTCTTCGGTCATTAACTCTGATTCATCATGCAATGACGCTATAGTCTCCGCATTCGGTTCACTGGCCGGGTTAATAATAGTGTAACCGTGCGCATCGAGGCCTGGTGGGTTAAGAACGGTATTGTCCTGCAGATCGAATGCATTTGAATTACCAGGCGTCGTTTCACGCGGGTCAGTGAATTCTGCGTTAATATTATCGATATTGTTCTCTGTAGCTATGACGGGTTTATCTGTAAGGTGAACGGCATCGGCTTCATGGCGTTGTTTAACGGGTTGCTGCCAACCCTGAAGGGTAATAATTCGGTAGCGACTTGATTGGATCAGTTTGTTGGCGGTTTCCGCCAGCGTTAGGCTTTCTGGGGGGAGTTGCTGGAAGGCCTCAACTAGCGTGTTGCTCGGTGTTGCCGGTGTCGTCTCTCGCTTTAACTGGGCTGGAACATCAACAATCGTTGGTTCGCTAATCGGTATAAGCTCAATGGGTGATTCAGGTTTGTTGGTATCTAATACGGCAGGCCAACTTTCATTTGCAAGCGCCTGCTCAACGGGTTCGTAGACAAGTATCTCAATTTGATACCAGGTCTTTGTTTTTGGTTTAGGCGCAGACTGACTGTCCGCGGATAATGTTTGTATTGGGGCGAACAGACCAATAAATGCGAGGCTTGCGAGAAGTCGATTTACATTTTTCATGAAAGTATTATGCCGCATCGCGGTTGCGGAGGGTATCCAAAACTTTCTCAAGTGCATCAGCACGATCCCCGTCAGGCAGTAAATCAGTAATGCGGAGGGTCTTTTTACCATCAAAATTATAGCGGCGACGCTGAATTTGTATCATCTTTATGAGCTGGCCGGTATCAATATCGGGTGCATCATCAAAAATAATCCGTGCCCCATCTACACTGGCATCAATTTTACTGATGCCCATGGGTGTTGCCAATAGCCGTAATTCGGTAACACGGAACAGGGTTTTGACTGCATCGGGTAAAAGACCAAAGCGATCGATCATTTCTACCTGTAATTCACGCAATGCATCGCTGTCCTCAGCATTGGCAATACGTTTATACATAATCAGGCGCAAATGAACGTCAGCAAGATATTCGTCAGGGATTAATGCTGGCATGTGTAGGTTGATTTCAGTACCACTGTGTAAAGGCTTGTTAAGATTAGGTTCCCTTCCTTCTTTGAGTGCTTGCACAGCGCGATCGAGCAGTTCGGTATACATGCTAAAACCAATTTCATGTATTTGGCCGCTCTGACCATCACCCAATAGTTCACCGGCTCCCCGTATTTCCAGATCGTGTGTGGCGAGCATAAAGCCGGTGCCTAGTTCTTCAAGTGACTCAATTGCCTCAAGACGTTTGATGGCATCCTTGCTCATGCTGCGGCGTTCGGGGCGAATTAAATAGGCATAGGCGCGGTGATGTGACCGGCCAACACGGCCACGTAACTGGTAAAGCTGTGCAAGACCAAACCTGTCTGCGCGGTTCATGATAATAGTGTTGGCACTAGGGACATCAATACCGGTTTCAATGATGGTAGTACATAGCAGCACATTAAAACGTTGATGGTAAAAATCGAGCATCACATGTTCGAGTTCGCGTTCGCGCATTTGACCATGTGCAATACGAACGGCTGCTTCAGGAACAAGTTCTTCGATTTGTTTTTTTACTTTCTCAATATTTTTTACTTCGTTATGCAAAAAATAAACTTGTCCGCCACGCCGTATTTCCCGAATAAAGGCTTCTTTGAGAAGACCGTCGTTCCACTCGCGAACAAATGTTTTAATCGAAAGACGATTGGACGGCGCTGTGGCAATGATAGACATGTCACGAATTTGCGATAAGGCCATATTCAGTGTGCGAGGTATGGGTGTGGCGGTTAAGGTTAATACATCAACTTCGGAGCGCAATGATTTAAAGCGCTCCTTTTGTCGCACACCAAAACGATGCTCTTCGTCAATAATGACAAGCCCTAAGTTTTTGAATTTTATATCATTTTGTATTAACTTGTGTGTGCCAATAATGATGTCAACTTTACCATTGGCAAGATCGGCGATCGATTTGTCAAGTTGTTTGCCTGTTCTAAAACGAGATAGTACTTCTATGCGAACCGGCCAGTCGGCAAATCTATCTGTGAAATTTTCATAATGCTGCTGCGCAAGCAGGGTGGTTGGCACTAGTACAGCAACTTGCTTGGTTGCTTGCGTTGCGAGAAAGGTTGCGCGCATTGCAACTTCTGTTTTGCCAAAACCAACATCGCCACAAATGAGTCGGTCCATTGGTTGGTCGCGGGTCATGTCATGAATCACATCAGTAATCGCGGCCTCTTGATCCTGTGTTTCCTCAAAGGGAAAACCCGATGAAAATGAATTGTATAATTCATCGGGCGCAGGATAGGCAAAGCCTTTTCGTGCGGCACGGCGTGCATAAATATCAAGCAGCTCGGCGGCTACATCGCGTGCTTTCTGAGCCGCACGTTTTTTTGCCTTAGACCACAACTCAGAACCAAGTTTGTGTAATGGTGCTGTTTCAGGTGAGCTGCCAGTATAACGACTGATAAGATGTAGAGCAGATACTGGTACGTAAAGTTTATCGCTACCGGAGTATTCAAGTGTCAGGAATTCCTGTTGGATATTACCAACATCAAGTATTTGCAGTCCCAGGAACCGGCCGACACCGTGTTCTTCATGAACCACAGGTGCCCCGATACTAAGCTCAGTAAGGTTGCGAATAACGGCATCGCTATCTTGTGCTGGTCGTTTGCGACGACGTGCCTGACGGACTTGCTCTCCGAATATTTGCGCTTCACAAATAATAGCGAGCCGCGGATCTTCAAGTAACAATCCCTGTTCAAGTGGTGCAACCGTGATGGCGAGAGATGACTGGCTGGCAATAAAGCTTGCCCAATTTTCTGTCGTTGTTGGGTGTATTGAGTATTCGCGTAAGGTGTCAAGAATTAATTCACGACGGCCGGGTGATTCAGCTGCGATCAGTATTCGTCCATTGAAATTGTTAATAAAATCTTTTATGAGTTTTGCAGGCTCACTGGCACGGGCATTGAGGGCAAGCGATGTGCTTGCCGAGGTTGCAAAATTATCTGTGTCATCTGCTTCATCAAGTTCAAAATGCTGAAGCTTTACGTGTTTGAATTTTTGAATTTCCTGATTAAGGTTGTCGCAACTGATAAACAACGCATCTGGTTCGAGTATTGGACGTTCAAGGTCATAGCGACGTTGCTCATAACGTTCTTGTGCTTCATTATGGAAATGGTGTGCAGCATCATCAGTGTCATTAATAGAAATCAACAGACAATCATTTGGTAAATAGTCAAATAAGCTATCCATTTGGTCAAAAAACAGGGGTAAATAGTATTCAATACCGGCGGAAGAAATTCCCTGGCTGATGTCACGATAAAGCGGTGTAGAATTGGGGCTTACATCAAAGCTGCTGCGAAATGCCTGACGAAATTTATTAATACTTTCATCATCCAGAGGGAATTCGCGTGCAGGTAATAGTCGAATATGGTCAACTTTTTCGAGTGAACGTTGTGTTTCGGGATCAAAGTAGCTGATTGATTCTATTTCATTATCGAATAAATCAATTCGGTAGGGTAGCTGGCTTCCCATCGGGAATAAGTCAATCAGGTTACCGCGCACAGCAAAATCACCATGATCCTGTACTTGTGGAACACACAGGTAGCCGGTTTGTTCGAGTTTATTGCGCAGCGAGTCAATATCAAGCTTCTCGCCTACGTCCACCATGAGGCTATTTTTTTCGATGTAGCCACGTGGTGTTATTCGTTGCATTAATGTTTCAACGGGCAAAATAACAACGCCCTCACTTAACGCTGGCAGTCTGTACAGTGTTTCCAGACGTTGTGAAATGATGTCCTGGTGAGGTGAGAAAACATCATAGGGCAGGGTTTCCCAGTCGGGAAATACGTGCACATGCTCTTTTCCCTGCATAAAAACGTGTAATGCCTGCTCAAGTTGCAGGCACTCGGTTGTGTCACGGGTGATGACGACAACAGGCCCTTTATGCCGTCTTGCGGCCTGCGCAACCGCGAGTGCGCTGCTGCTGCCATAAAGCCGGCCCCATTGTCGTGATGAGCCTATCTGTGTCGGTAAGGGAGGGTGAAACAGGCTTGTGTATTCAAATTCCATAAACAAAACTTTACATTATTTTACTAACCCATTGTATTATATAGGGTTAAAAACATATTGACAAAGCGACGCGCTAACAAACATACTGTTCGGTATGTTAAAGCAACGTAACGCAGACCAATCCCGCCTGGAATTGCTTGAGGCGGCCAGCAATGAAATTCATCAGTTTGGCTTTCATGCCGCGAGTATCAGTCGCATTCTCGAGAATACGTCCTTAACTCGAGGCGCATTGTATCATCACTTTCCGAGTAAATTAGCATTAGGTTATGCCGTTATTGATGAGTGGTTTGCGGGATATATGAAACAGGTCTGGTTTGAACCCCTGAACAAATTGGGTGACCCGATAGAAATAATCGAGAACGCCTTAAAGGCGACCTATGCAGATCATGAAAAAGAACTTATCAGTTATGGCTGCCCATTAAATAATCTTTCCCAGGAAATGTCTGCTGTCGACGAAGGTTTTAGAGAACGCATAAACCACCAGTATGAGATTTGGCAAGATGCATTGGCAGATGCATTGCGACAAGGTCAGCAGAATGGACAAATAAAAACAGATATCGATGCCGATGACGTTGCCGTTTTTATTGTGGCTTCAATAGAAGGCTGCATTGGTTTAGCAAAAAACAAACAATCCTATAAAACCCTAAATAACTGCACAAATATTTTATTAAATTATTTACATGGATTAAGAGTAATAGCTTAAGCAAGGAGGCATATAAATGCAGGCTATCAAGGATTGTTACATTGACTGGATGTTGGCCAACCGATGGCTTATTATTTTATTTGCAATTATTGGTATTGCTATATCAGCAGTTGGGGTAACGAAACTTTATTTTACCAGCGACTACCGAATTTTCTTTAGTGAAGAAAATCCGCAACTGCAGGCCTTCGAAGCGCTGCAGGACACGTATACCAAAAACGATAACATACTGTTCATTGTTGCGCCGAAAAGTGGCAAGGTATTTACGCGTGAAACACTGGCTACCGTTACCGACATAACCAAACAGGGCTGGCAAATACCGTATTCAATCCGTGTTGACTCTGTTACAAACTTTCAGCACACAAAAGCCAATAAAGATGACTTGCTTGTTGCAGATCTTGTCTATGATGTTGAATCGCTAAGCGATGCTGAACTCGATTACAGTAGACAAATTGCCATATCTGAACCACTATTATTGAACAGGCTAATTTCGCTTGATGCATCTGTGACAGGAATTAATGTCACTATGCAATTTCCCGGTAAGGCGCAACATCTTGAAGTACCTGAAGCATCGCAATTTGCCTTTAAATTGGCTGAAAAAATGCGTGCTAAATATCCCGATGTCGAAATTCGGATGACAGGCATGACCGTGATGAATAATGCTTTTTCATCGCAAAGTCAAAAAGATATTAAGACGTTAGTACCACTCATGTTTCTTGCAATTGTTGTGATGCTGGCCTTGTTACTTAAAAGTAAAACAGCTACGGCAGTCACGCTGTTAATTATTATCTCGACCATTATTACCGCTATTGGTTTAATTGGTTGGGCAGGAATTAAGCTTTCACCACCAACAACGACTGCGCCGATTATGATCATGACGATTGTCGTCGCTAATTGTGTGCATATCTTGATGACATTCCTGCAAGAGATGCGCGGCGGGCATGCGCGTGTGGCTGCGATGCGTGAAAGTTTGCGGGTTAATTTTCAGCCAGTATTTTTGACTGGTCTGACAACCGCTTTGGGCTTTATGTCTATGAATTTTAGTGATGCGCCACCATTTCGTGATTTGGGGAATATTGTGGCATTAGGTGTGGCCGTCGCATTTGTGCTTTCGGTTACCTTGTTACCCGCAGTGATTACGATGTTGCCGGTGAAAGTGGTCAAGGGTGCTGATTCAACGCGAGTAATGCGTCAGTTGGCTGAGTTTATTATTCGCTACCGCCGAAAATTAATTTTTCTGATGTCTGTGATTGTAATTGTGTTGATCGCATTTGTGCCAACTAATGAGCTTAATGATGAGTTTGTGAAATATTTCGATGAGTCAGTTACCTTCAGGCAGGATACTGATTTTGCGACGGAAAATTTAACGGGTATCTATTTGATTGAATACTCAGTGCCGGCAAATGATGCAGGAGGGATTTCTGATCCTGAATACCTTGTGGAACTTGACCGTTTTGCGAATTGGTATCGCCAGCAGCCTGCAGTATTGCACGTTAATGTCATTACCGACACGATGAAACGTTTAAATAAAAGTATGCATGCAGATGAGCAAGAATGGTATGCATTACCCAAATTACGCGAACTGGCAGCACAATATCTATTATTGTATGAATTTTCTCTGCCATTTGGTTTAGATCTTAATAACCAGATTAATGTTGATAAGTCAGCAACCAGGCTGGTTGTTACGCTGCAAAGCGTTTCATCAAATAGCTTGCTAGAATTAGAAGAACAAGCCCAGGTATGGATGAAAGCGAACCTACCTGTTGCAATGCAGGTTCAGGGTGCCAGCTCGTCTATGATGTTTGCGCATATTGGCGAGCGAAATATTCGTAGCATGTTATTGGGTACAACACTCGCATTGATACTCATTTCACTGACACTCATTATCGCATTGAGATCATTTAAAATCGGTATTTTGAGCATGTTGCCAAATCTTGTTCCTGCCGCAATGGGCTTTGGTATATGGGGTATCTTTGTCGGTCAGGTGGGCTTGGCATTGTCCGTTGTTACCAGTATGACATTGGGTATTATTGTTGATGATACAGTGCATTTTTTAAGTAAATATATGCGTGCCAGACGAGAGCAGGGTATGAATAGTGAGGATGCAGTGCGCTATGCGTTTGCAAACGTAGGCATGGCACTGTTTATTACTTCAATTGCACTGGTTGTTGGTTTTCTTGTTTTATCATTATCCGCATTTGAATTGAATTCCGGTATGGGGCAGTTAACAGCAATAACGATTGCGGTTGCCTTACTGGCTGATTTTTTCTTATTACCACCACTTCTTATGAAACTTGAGGGAGCTCGAGATGAAGCCAATTAAGTTACTGCTCAGTATTTGTCTGATTATCTCTGCGCCAGTATCTGCTGCCAGTCCAGAACAGCAAGGCCTGGAAATTGCCAAAGAAGCCGATAAAAGAGATAGCGGTTTTGCAGATTCAACTGCCGACATGACCATGTTGTTACGGAATCGACATGGGCAGGAAAGCACGCGTTATATTCGTTTGCGTACGCTCGAAGTTGAAGGGGATGGTGATAAAAGTATATCGATATTTGATCGTCCGCGAGATGTAAAAGGTACTGCTTTTCTTTCATTTACTCATAAAGCGGGTGCTGATGATCAATGGTTGTATTTGCCTGCATTGAAACGGGTCAAACGCATTTCATCGCGTAATAAATCAGGTTCATTTATGGGGAGTGAATTTGCTTATGAAGATATCTCGTCACAAGAAGTTGAAAAATATACCTACAAATATATTAAAGATGATAACTGTGGTACTGAGCGTTGCTTTGTGATTGAACGAGATCCGGTGGATGAGTTGTCTGGTTATACAAGACAACTCGCCTGGATTAATAAGAAAGAATATCGACCAGAAAAGATTGAGTTTTATGATCGTAAAAATGCCTTATTAAAGACCCTGGTATATCGTGGTTACCAGCAATACCTTGGAAAATACTGGCGGGCCAATGAAATGTTTATGGAAAATCATCAAACGGGTAAAACGACATTGCTTAGCTGGAAAAATTATAAATTTGGCAATGGTCTGACAGCGCGTGATTTTGATCGTAATAGTTTAAAACGGGCTCGATAATTTTTTATGCCTTTTCGTACTTTATTATGTTGTATTTTATTTTTACCGTTTTATTCCGCGCAAGCAGCACAAGGGGAGTGGTCAGGATATATTGCAACCGAGTGGCGAGGCTTTACCAGTTCCCCTACGGATACACAGCAGCACGGCGATAGTACTTCTCTCTCTGCGCAAGCAGAGTATTATCGTGAATGGAATGCGGGTAAGCAGTCATTTAGATTTACGCCTTTCCTACGTATTGACGGGCGTGATACGCAGCGTAGTCATTTTGATCTGCGAGAACTGAATTGGACCACGGTGCATAACAGCTGGGAATTGACCGCCGGTATTGGCAAGGTTTTTTGGGGAGTTACTGAATCACAGCACCTTGTGGATATTATTAACCAAACTGATCTGGTTGAAAGTATTGATGGTGAAGAAAAACTAGGTCAAGCACTGATAAAACTGACTTTAATCAGAGACTGGGGGGATGTGGATCTGTTTTTATTACCCGGTTTTCGTGAACGAACATTTTCATCGAGAGTGGGGCGGTTACGCATGGCCGCCGCAGTAGACGTCAACCATCCTGAATATGCCTCATCACAGGGTCGTGATCATATTGATGCGGCTATTCGTTGGTCAAAAAGTATTGGTGATTGGGATGTGGGTGTCTCACATTTTTCAGGTACATCACGTGAGCCGCGATTTCGTTCGGGTATGAATAACGGGCGTTTAGTGTTAACACCCATTTATGAAACCATTGACCAAACCAGCCTGGACCTACAAGCAACGAAAGATGACTGGCTTTGGAAGCTGGAATGGATAAGCCGCAGTGGTCAAGGTGATCGTTATACTGGTGTAGCGTGTGGTTTTGAATATACACTGTATGGCATCAGTGAGTCACCTGCTGACGTCGGCTTAATTGCAGAATACCTGTTTGATGATCGCAAAGATGCAGCAACCACACCCTTTGAGAACGATTTATTTCTAGGTGCGCGTTTAGCGCTCAATGATGAAGCAAGCAGTGAATTACTTGCAGGCATGATTGTGGATCTTGATAACTCGTCACGCGTTATGAGTGTTGAGGCAAGTAGACGACTTGGTGATAATTGGAAACTTAACCTTGAAGGACGTTTTTTCTCAAATATTGATAATCGTGATAGTTTGGCGAGTTTTGAAAATGATGATTTTATTCAGCTCGAGTTAGCATGGTATTTCTAATTGAGATGATTAGCCATCAATAGTTACCCCGTTAAGCAGGCTATTTAACGAGTTTATTAACGGCCTTCATAAGCCTATCGGGATCAAATGGTTTTTGCAGCCAACCTGTTGCGCCGATCTTTTTTGCTTTTTCCTTTTTAAATTCACTGCTTTCTGTTGTAAGCATAATAATAGGAATGTACTCATAGCCAGGTAATCGGCGAATTTTACTGACCATGCTAATACCTGTCATATTAGGCATATTGATATCTGACAAAATCATGTCAAATTGCTCGCTGCGCGTGGCACTCATCCCTTCGACACCATCGTTTGCAGTAACTACCTCATGTCCTTTTTCTAGAAGCACTGCCACTACTAAATCACGAATAACTTTCGAATCATCAACTGCCAATATTTTTGCCATGATTATGTGTACTCCCGAATAAATGCTATAGCCTCGTTGTTATCGGCAATTTTTTTAGAATCATGAGAAATTTATTATCATATGTTGATAAAATTACCATATGTATTTGAAATTATAATAAAAAAGCAGGCTACCCTTTCGAAGGCAGCGCAGTTCGAATTGTTAGTGAGCCTCTATGCTACTGCTTGGCCTGAAATTCCCGCATTAATTCACAGCGTTTCAAATAGGCGTCACGGGCAATCTTGACGTCATTGAGAAATAATGGCAATTCATTCATTAGTAATGCCTGTGGCCCATCAACGAGTGCCTTGGTTGGGGCAGGATGAAAATCAACCAGGACCATGTTCGCACCCGCGATGATGCCTTGTGCAGTAACATGCATGACATCGAGTAGACCATCAGGTGCGGCATCACGTGTGCCGACTGAATGTGATGGGTCGATACAAACCGGCATACGGGTAAGTCTTTTGACGACAGGTACATGCGAGAAATCAACAAAATTTCGATGTGGATCGCCCATATTGGTTTTCATACCACGTAGCGCAAAAATAACATTTTGATTACCCTCGCTGGCTATGTACTCAGCGGCATTGATCGATTCTTCAAGCGTTATACCAAAGCCGCGTTTTAATAGTACTGGGTGAGTAGTTTGTTTACCAACGGCCTTGAGTAGTTCAAAGTTTTGTGTGTTCCGTGTGCCTATTTGTAGCATGACACCAGTAGGGTGCCCGGTTTTTTCAAGTGCTTCATTAATTTCCTGCACATGAGCTTCATGTGTGATTTCCATCGCAATGACTTTGATGCCGTACTTTCCAGCCAATTCAAATACCCATGGCAGGCAATCTTTACCCTGGCCTTGAAATGAATAGGGATTGGTTCTTGGCTTATAAGCACCCATGCGCGTGCAGACCTGGCCATTCTCCTGCAGCGCTTTCATCATTTGTTCGACATGTTCAGGCGTGTCTACTGCACAAAGACCAGCAAATACATGCATGGTATTTTGGCCAAACGTTACACCATTATATTCAAATGAACTGGCACGGTGTTCATCCGCATGGCGGCCCAAAATACGGTACTCATCTGAAATACGGATAACGCGTTCAACACAAGGTAGATCTTTCATTTCGTCAATTAGAAGGGAGCTGGTATTACCTAAAAGATAAATTTCAGTTAGGCGTTGTTCAATGCCTTCAACATCATGAACGCGATATTGAATATCACTTAAATCACCGAGCCGGTTGATGAGTGATGTGTAATCTTCGCTGTTTTTATCCGTATTGGGATGCAGTAATAAAATCATTTTTTAATCCTGTTCGTCAATTTTTGCTGTATAAGATCATGATAACCGTCTATTCGACGATCAAGCAAATAAGGCCAAACATGTCGTACCTCGTCGGTTCTATTCAGATCAATTCTGGCACTGAGAATAGATGATTGCGTTGCATTTAGTGAGCCAAGCAGTTCACCTTGTGGACCACAGATAAAACTATTTCCCCAAAAATCAATACCGGATGTATTGCCACCAGGATCTTTCTCAAATCCGGTTCGATTGCATACTATGACCGGTAGACTGTTGGCAACGGCATGGGCGCGTTGCACGATTATCCATGCATCGAGTTGTCGTTGTTTTTCGTCCTCATCATCAACGGGATCCCAGCCGATAGCGGTGGGGTAAACGAGTATGTCGGCTCCTGCGAGTGTCATCAGGCGGGCAGCCTCTGGAAACCATTGATCCCAGCAAATGAGTACACCAATTTTTCCGATAGACGTCTGAATAGGCTCAAAACCAAGATCGCCGGGGCTGAAATAATATTGCTCGTAATAATTAGGACCTTCAGGAATGTGCATTTTCCGATAGCGGCCAGCTAATTGACCATCTGTGTCAAATACAACCGCGGTATTATGGAAGTGCCTGGTATTGGTCTTCTCGAAAATTGAAATAATCAACACGACACTGTGTTGCCTGGCAAGTTGGCTGTAATGAGATGTGCATGGCCCCGGTATTGATTCTGCTAGTGCAAAATGTTGCGGGTCTTTTGTTTGACAGAAATAAGGGTGATCGTGCAATTCTGGTAGTACGATTAAGTGTGCGCCCTGTTTTGCCGCGGCCGATAGTTTGGCATCAATGTCATCACCGTGTGATATTTGCAATAGTGCGGCATTGAGTGTGTTGGGCGTGCTCATGATGTTATTTTAGCAATGCTAATCAACAAGTACACCCATTGGGAGCTGCATGGTAACGCAATGCAAACTGCCATGCTGTTCGATTAGGGCACGGCAATTAATGGGCACTATCTCATGTGTGGGGAAGCACTCAGTGAGTATTTTAATGGCACTTTCATCCTGCAGGCAGTCATAGATTGGGACAAGTACGGCTTTATTGGTAATGAGAAAGTTGCAGTAGCTTGCTGGCAGACGTTGCCCGAGTGGATTTAAAATAGCATTAGGCAGGGGCAATTCAATTAATTGATATGCATTGCCATTTGTTGTTTTAAACGCTTCAAGTTCGGCCTTCATGTTATTTAGCCAGTCATAATGTGGATCGCTTTTATTTTTGCATGTCATGTAGCATAGGGTGTCAGCATTAATAAAACGTGCCAGCATATCGATGTGGCTATCGGTATCATCACCAAGCAACTGCCCATGTTCAAGCCATAATACTCGTTCTGCACCAAGCAAGTCTTTTAATACGGTTTCAACATCAGTTTTTTTATAATTATGGTTGCGTGACGCTGATAATAAGCATTGGCTTGTGGTTAATATCGTACCTTGTCCGTCGCTCTCAATACTGCCACCTTCAAGAATGTAATTGATTGAGTTTAAAGTTAATTCAGAATTAAAGGCACCTTGTTGGCTTAAAATGGCAGTAATGGCGTTATCAAGATTATAGGGATACCTGTCTCCCCAGCCATTAAACTTAAAGTCCAACAAGACGGGTTTGTCATTTTTCAGGATGGTAATGGGCCCATGATCTCGCGCCCAGCTATCATTTGAGGGAACGGGATATAGCTTAATGTTTTCTAATTTACAGCTTGTTTGCATCAACAGATTCATAATATGTGAGGTATGCGCTTCGTCATTACTACAAATAACAACGTGTTCATACTGGCTAATGGCAATCGCCAGTTCGCAAAACACACGCTCTACTTCTGTTAATTCACTCGCAAAATCGGTTTGTTTGTGGGGCCAGGTTAGCAATATCCCGGATTGATCTTGCCATTCTGCAGGGAGCATCTTCTGATCAGTCATGATAAGCATAATAGCTAAAAACAAACAGGCGGTCATGCCGCCAGTTTGTTTTAGAGAGTGTAGTGATAAGGTTTTTTTAGTGGTGTACTGCCGCGTGAATCACGTACTCGCCTTCAAAATACACGGTGTATTTTTCATAAACCCAGCTTGTGATTGGTGGCTCGCCAACGGCTGCATTAATGCGAAGCGGGCTGCCATAGCGGGCTTCAACTTGTTGCATCTGCATACCGCGTACTGGGCGCAATACACCAGTGGCACTATTTTCCGGTGCATTGATGATACTGAGCGTTTCCGCAGCTAAACTGGCCGATGCACAACACAGGCTCAGCAATAAGAGCGGCTTAATCAATTTTCTACGGTTTATCATTGTTTTTCTCCGGGTCCATGGCTATCTGGACACTTTAACACTATTCGCTTATGCCTTATATAATTAGAAACCAGATACTAATCTGAAACTGCGACCTGACCCACAATACGGCAAGTGGTTAATATCCTGGTCATATGGTTTAATGCGCAGCATGTTTCGACCAATTGAAGTACATATCGGGCTGCGTTATACCAAAGCGCGTCGCCGTAACCATTTTATATCGATATTCTCACTGATTTCCATTGTTGGCATCATGTTGGGTGTGATGGTCATGATCACGGTACTGTCGGTTATGAATGGTTTTCAGCAAGAGGTGCGCGAGCGGATCCTCGGTGCAGCCTCGCATATTACGATCAAAGGCATAGATAGTAGCGTCAATGACTGGCCGGAGATTATGACCAATGCGGCAAAACATCCTCAAGTGATAGGTTCAGCACCTTTTGTGCGGACCGAAGCAATGCTGACGAATGGTCAGTATGTGAATGCGGCATTTATTCGTGGCATCGATCCCGTGCTTGAGCATAAGGTATCTGACGTCCAAAAGGGTATTTTGCTCGGTAGCTTTGATGATCTGAAGGCAGGTGATTTTAAGATATATCTGGGCAAGTATCTGGCAAGGGCATTAGGTGTTTATCTGGGTGATAAAGTCACCATGGTGACGCCGCAGGCATCGGTTACACCGGCAGGTATATTACCAAGATTAAAGCGATTTACGGTTGCCGGTATTTTTGAAACGGGTCACAACCAATATGACAACGGCCTGGCTGTTATTCATATCAGCGACGCGGCTAAACTCATGCGACTTGGTGAAGATGTCAGTGGTGTGCGCGTTAAGATAAAGGATATCTTTGATGCGCCGCGTGTTGGCCTTGAGTTAATCGAACAGCTACAGGGTGGTTATTTGGTCAATGATTGGACTAAAGTTCATTCAAACTTCTTTCGCGCTGTACAAACCGAAAAACGTATTATGTCGATTATTTTGATTCTGATCATTGTGATTGCCGCATTTAATATTATTGCAATGATGGTCATGACAGTGACGGAAAAGCAAAGCGACATCGCGATTTTGAGAACACTTGGTTGCACACCGTTCAGGATCACATGGATTTTTATTACACAGGGGCTGATTATTGGTTTGGTCGGTATCAGTTCAGGTGTTATTGGCGGCGTATTGTTGGCTACTAACATCGACGTTATTGTTCCAGCAATTGAAGGTTTCTTTAATGTTAAGTTCCTTTCACCTGATGTGTATTTGATCAGTGATTTGCCTTCTGATCTGCAGTGGTCGGATGTGACGAGCATTGCGATTGCATCATTTATTATTACGATGATCTTTACTATTATCCCGGCAAGTCGGGCAGCCAGTATTCAGCCAGCGGAGGCGTTACGTTATGAGTAATGCCAGTATTATTCAATGCACGAAACTTGCTAAATCATATGAAGATGGTGATCTGAAAGTTGAGGTTTTGCGTGATCTTGACCTGGCGGTGAGCAGTGCAGAACGTGTTGCGATAGTTGGTCGTTCTGGCGCGGGTAAGAGTACCTTGTTACATTTGCTGGGTGGTTTGGATATGCCTACGCATGGCGAGGTCATTGTTGATGGTATTAATATTGCGAAGATCAGTGAAGCGAAGCGCGCCAGATTAAGGAATCGTAGTCTTGGCTTTGTTTACCAATTTCATCATTTGTTACCGGAATTTAGTGCCATTGAAAATGCGGCCATGCCGCTTATGTTGCGTGGGATTAAACCGACTATTGCGATAGAAAAAGCGGCACAAGTCCTTAAGCAGGTTGGTATGGATCATCGTTTACATCACAAACCGGCAGAATTATCGGGCGGCGAAAGACAGCGTGCGGCTTTTGCAAGGGCGTTGGTTACTGAGCCTAAGTGTGTACTTGCCGACGAGCCAACGGGTAACCTGGATAATGATAATGCAGAACGCTTGCATGATTTAATGATTGAACTAAATGAAACCCATCAAACCAGTTTTGTCATTGTAACCCATGATGAAGTCCTGGCGCAGCGCATGGATCGTGTATTGACACTTGATTCCGGGAAATTAGTTTAACCCCTTGTTTCGTTTGCGTTGTTCCCAGCGTCTAATCACATTCAAACGCCATAACAGGCGAATCACCGCATAGCCTAGTAGTGAACTCGTGATAGCCATTATTAAGCAGCCCAACAGGAAGGGTTGCCAGACAGTAAGCAGGCCATTTGCAAGCCACGTAAAACTCAGTTCAAAATTAAAGCCATTCGGTTCGCTGCCAAGCACAAAACCGCCAAGACGATAGGCAAAGTAAAATAGCGGTGGCATAGTAATGGGGTTGGATATCCAGACTAGTGCAACCGAAATAATCAGGTTCACACGAGCAGGAATGGCCACAGCAGCTGCCAGGACCATCTGAAAGGGGACCGGCATCCACATAAAAAACAGACCAACGGCAAAGCCGCCGGCAATCGAACGACGGTTGATGTGAAACAGGTTTGGATCACGTAATAGGCTGCCAAATACCTGCATGTACTTATTATTCAGCACTTTATCGTGGCTAGGCATGAAGCGTTGAACGAGTTTTTTGGCCATACTGACTTCTAATGCTATGGTTTAGTTAATAAAGGACTATTATCCAACATTTTGCCAGCTAGGGCACTTAAATCATGATGCGTACATGGACGATCGCATTTTTGGTAGGTATTGCTATCGGACAGCAATGCGCTGAAACACCTCATCCAGCTTGGCTGCTGTTGCTCTGCGTGTGTGTGTTTGGCGTTATTTTCGCCAAAAACTGGCTCAAACCACTTTTCGTGGTGATTTCAGGCTTTTTATGGCTATTTACATCACTATTTTTGTTCTCACACACGCCATTTCCTCTTCAATATGAAGGAAAAGAGTTATTGCTAGAAGGCACTATTGCCAGTATTCCCAGGATATCGACACGTTCAAGTCGTTTTGATTTCATTACGCAGTTAGATAATAAGCCATATCGTTTCCGTCTTAACTGGTATAGGAAACAGGATCAACAACCACAGGCAGGAGAGCATTGGCGTTTGCGCATTAAGTTAAAACGTCCACATGGTGTGAGTAACCCTGGTGGGTTTGATTACGAGCGAAATCTTTATCGGCATGGTATTTCAGCAACGGGTTACGTTCGCCGTGATGATGTTAACGCCAAGATAGATGATATTGAACCGTTAACAACGTTTAGTACACAGCTTGCCAGGCTACGGCAATCAATTTCTAATGCATTACGAAAGCAATTATCAGCGGGGTCACATCAAGGATTGATTGAGGCCCTGGCGATTGGTAATCGAGACCGCATCACACCGGTTGAATGGGATGTCTTAACGCGCACCGGCACCATTCATCTTGTTGCGATTTCCGGGTTACATATAGGGCTGGTTGCTGGCCTGATATATTTTCTGGTTCGATTTTTTGTATCACGCAGTGTGTTTTTATTGCGATATTTCCCCGCGCAGGTACCTGCCGCGGCGTGCGCGATACTGGCCGCATTGACGTATGCGATGTTGGCAGGTTTTTCAATACCGACACAACGCGCCTTCCTTATGGTTTGCATTATGATGGTGTCATTGATGCAACGCAGAACAATTCGTTCTTCTAATATCCTCGCATTAAGTTTACTGCTCATCCTGATCTTTGACCCCATGTCAGTAGTGGATATTGGGTTCTGGTTATCTTTTGGGGCAGTCGCTATTATTATTTTTGCAGTAACGGGAAGACTTGGAAATACTAACGGCATACGAAGCTGGGGTAAAATCCAGCTGGTAATTGCGGTTGGTATGTTGCCAATGAGTCTATTGTTCTTTCAAAAGCTAAGTATTGCAGCACCGTTAGCCAATATCATTGCCGTGCCAGTGGTTAGCTTTATAACCGTACCGGCTACGTTGTTAGGCACGGTTACGCTCGACGTATTCCAACAAGTTTCAGAGGTTATGTTTTATATTGCCATTGGTTCATTGAATGGCTTATGGTTTTTCCTTGAGTGGCTGAATGCGCAAACGTGGTCAGTCGTTGAAATGCATGCGCCAATTATGTGGACACTCATTCCAGCAACGCTGGGGGCAGCATGGCTGCTTATGCCAGGTGGCTTTCCGCTACGATGGATGGGTACTACATTATTTCTACCGGTATTTTTTATAACGCAAGCTAAACCGGCAGTCGGTGAGTTGCGACTTAGTTTGGTTGATGTCGGTCAGGGATTATCGGTATTTATACAAACACGAAACCATAGCCTTATTTATGATGCTGGGCCGCGTTATTCGGCAAGTTTTGATGCTGGGAAAAATATTGTGATTCCTTTCTTGAAATCACAAGGTATCCTGTCTCTTGATACACTGATTGTCAGTCATGGTGATAATGATCATAGTGGTGGTGCAAGGTCTATTTTAGATCAGCTTGAGGTTAATACGGTGTATACCGGTGCGAACCCGGCGCGTTGGCAACATGATAAAGCGATCCCTTGCCGCGCCGGTCAATCCTGGCATTGGGATGGTGTTGATTTCAGATTTATATACCCTATTGGGGAAACGGCAACGAGCGGTAATAATCGATCCTGTGTTTTGCAGGTGAGCATTGGGGATTACGCAATTATGTTACCTGGGGATATTGAATCTAAAGCAGAAAAGGAACTTGCTTTGCGTTTCAAGGACCAACTACAAAGTGACTTACTAATATCACCACATCATGGTAGTAAAACATCGTCATCGCCGGCATTTATCAAGTACGTTGCCCCCAAGCTGCTGTTGATAGCAAATGGCTATAAAAATCGCTATCGGTTTCCTCATGACAGTGTTGCCGAGCGCTACACCGATTCGGGGATTATATTCTTCGAAACAGCAAAAATGGGCGCGATTTCGGTGGCGGTGACAGCTAAAGGCCTGGCTAAGCCCGTGTTTTGGCGGGATAAAATGCAAAAATACTGGCATACGCGGTGATGGTTTTGTCGCAGTCATGTTGTACAATTAACCGACCCCAGGTCTAAATACACCTGGCAAGATGGATTTTATAAAAAAACATATAAATCAATAAGTTAACGGGGCGTTAATACTGTGTTTGAATTTGTGAAAGCGGGTGGCTGGCTGATGCTGCCCATTATTGCCTGTTCCATTGTGGCTGTTGCCATCATTGTTGAGCGATTTTGGTCCTTACAACGCAAGCGAATCACTCCGCAACATCTTGTTGCACAAGTTTGGCACTGGGCAAAAGCTAATGATCTTGATGAAGTGAAGGTGAACCAGCTTAGAAATGGTTCTCCACTCGGTAAAGTGATTGCGGCAGGTTTGATAAACCGTCACCATCCGCGCGAAATAATGAAAGAAAGTATCGAGGATGCAGGTCGACATATCGTCCCCGAGCTTGAACGATTCTTAAACACCCTGGGCACCATTGCTGCGGTGACACCGTTATTAGGTTTGCTTGGTACGGTGGTGGGTATGATTGATGTCTTTAGTGCCATTATTGAACACGGTGTCGGTGATCCCGGTGTGCTCGCGGAGGGTATTTCGAAGGCGTTGGTGACAACTGCGGCAGGCTTAACTGTTGCGATTCCTGCATTAATGTTTTCACGTTATTTTAAAGGTTATGTCAACGAACTGATTCTTACCATGGAACAGGAAGCAGTGAAGTTGGTTGAGGTAATACATGGTGATCGTGAGTCATCGGATGTTGAGGCTGAATTGACGAGTGGTGCTATAGAATAATGAAGTTACGTAGCCAGGGCGTTGAAGAACCCGATGTTAATCTGACACCATTAATTGATGTGGTTTTCTTATTGTTGATATTTTTTATGGTATCAACGACGTTTGATAAAGAATCGGAGTTAAGTATTGAGCTACCGAATGCAAGCGGTGAAGTGTTAGAGCGAGAAGTGTTACAAGTTGAAATATCGATTGATGCCAAAGGTAATTATGCCATTAATAACGAACGCATTATTAATTCACAGATTAATACCTTGAAGGCGGCAATCGCGAAAGTAGCAGGTGAGAAACGTGATATCCCGATGATTATCAGTGCCGATGGTCGTGCTTCACATCAGGCTGTTGTTGCTGCAATGGATGCCGCGCGGCAATTAGGCTTTAGCCGCCTCACCTTTGCGACGCGACTTTCCCCGGAAGATAAGCAATAACGATGACTGAACCTCGACCTCATCTTGACGGCATGCAGGCTTACCGTCGTCTGCTGACTTATGTTTGGCCACATTGGCGTATGTTTCTTCTGGCGATCATTGGCATGATGGGCTTTGCTGCTACCGAAGTGGGTTTTCCAGCTTTAATGAAGCCGCTAGTCGATGATAGTTTGATTGCACATGATCCAGATGCAATCAAACTAATACCAATCTTGCTGATATCTTTATTTGTGCTGCGTATTGTTGTTAATTTTGTTGCTACGTATTGCATGAGTTGGGTTGGGCGTACCATCATTAAAGAGCTGCGCACGCAGATGTTTAGTCATTTGCTCAATTTGCCTACAGCAACTTATGATAAATCATCTTCCGGTTCTTTGTTATCAAGAATGACCTATGACGCCGAGCAAGTAGGGCGTGCAGCAACAAATGCCATTACGGTGGTTATTCAGGAAGGCTTAACAGCGATAGGACTTATCGCATTAATGCTTTATTACAGCTGGGAGCTGACACTGATCTTTATTGTTATTGGACCGTTTATTGCGATGATAATTACTTATGTGAGTAAGAAATTTCGCAAGGTTAGTAAACGTATTCAGAACAGTATGGGTGGTATTACACATGTCAGTGAAGAAGCGATTGAAGGCCATCGTGTTGTTAAAACATTTGGTGGGCAACAGGTAGAAGCGCGAAGCTTTGAAAAAGAAAATGATTACAATCGCAAGCAAAAAATAAAAATGGATGTATTGCGTGTATTGAGTATGGGTATCGTACAATTGTTGGTTGCCAGTGGCACAGCACTCGTTATTTACTACGCAACCTCGGAGACCATGAGCGAGAAGATAACGCCGGGCATATTTGTTTCTATCTTAACGACGTTAATTGTATTACAGCGGCCTATTAAGCGACTTACGTCGATTAATGCGTACTTACAAACAGGTATTGCAGCTGCACAAAGCATTTTTTCATTTCTGGATCTTGAAAAAGAAAAAGACAGCGGGGATGTTGAGCTTTCAAATATCAAGGGCAAGGTGACATATTCAAATGTCGACTTTAGCTACAATAGCTCCGATGATATTGTGTTAAATAATATCTCGTTTGTTGCCGAGCCAGGCAAAACCATTGCCTTCGTTGGCCGTTCTGGGAGTGGTAAAACAACACTCGTTAACTTGCTGCCACGATTTTATGATACGCCATCGGGAACAGTTAGTATTGATGATCGCGATATACGTGATATTAAACTAAGCAGCTTACGTCATCATATTTCTCTGGTGAGTCAACATGTCACGTTGTTTAACGATACTGTGGCGAATAATATCGCCTATGGCATTCTCAGTGATGCCAGTATCGATGAAATCAAACATGCCGCTGATATTGCGCACGCCAGTGAGTTTATTAATAAATTGCCGAATGGTTTTGACACACTTGTCGGTGAAAATGGTGTGTTGCTTTCAGGTGGCCAACGACAGCGTTTAGCGATCGCTCGAGCTTTATTAAAGAATGCACCTATTCTAATTCTTGATGAGGCTACCTCGGCATTGGATACTGAATCTGAGCGGCATATTCAAGCAGGGCTTGAGGTCTTGATGCAGAACCGCACAACACTGGTGATTGCGCACAGACTTTCTACGATTGAGTCTGCAGATACCATTCTCGTTATGCATGAAGGTGAAGTGGTTGAACAGGGTACGCATAGTGAGCTTATCAAGCATGATGGCCGTTACGCATTACTGCACCGGATGCAGTTTAGTGGTGCTGAGGCGTAGAGTATGCGTGCAATATTGAGCCGGTTCTTTAATAACATCTGGTACGGTAATGCATGGCAGTGTATTTTATTTTTGCCAGTCACCTGGGTGTTTAGCCAGTTAGTAAAGATAAGACGTATCGCTTATAACAGTGGTTGGTTAAGTAGTCAGTCATTTCCTGTGCCGGTTATTGTGGTAGGTAATATTTCAGTTGGTGGAAGCGGTAAAACGCCATTGGTTATTTGGCTGGTGGAGTTACTGAAAAATGCAGGTTACAAACCGGCAATTATCAGTCGCGGTTACAAAGGTAAAGCAGCCAATTGGCCTCAGCAGGTTCGAGTCGACAGTGATCCAGTCGTGGTAGGTGATGAAGCCGTGCAACTAGCCAGGCGCTGCCGATGCCCGATTGCTGTTGGTCCTGATCGCTGTGCGGCAATTAATGCCATACTTGATCATACTGATTGTAATGTGATTGTTTCTGATGATGGTTTGCAGCATTACGCGATGCAGCGTGATATTGAAATAGCCGTTATTGATGGCATTCGACGTCATGGTAATCAACGCTTATTACCATCAGGTCCATTGCGTGAGCCAGTGGCTCGTCTTGAACAGGTTGATTTTGTTGTTAGCAATGGCATTGCAGGACGTGGTGAATATGCAATGCGTGTTAAAGGGTTGATGGCACGAAATCTCATGTCAGATAAGTTGCAAGGTCTGGAGCGTTTTTCTGGCCAGACTGTGCATGCTGTATGTGGAATTGGCAACCCGGAGCGATTTTTTGATGGATTAAGACAATTTGATATTGATTTAATTGAGCATGTGCTTCCAGATCATCATCCATTTAGTGAACAAGATATTAATTTTGATGATGATTTGCCTGTTCTAATGACAGAAAAAGATGCTGTAAAATGTCAGCGTTTTAAAACATCATGTCACTGGTTTGTGCCAGTGCAAGCAGATTTGAATAAGCATTTTGCACCTCGTTTATTGGCATTATTAGAAAAGAGAAAAGACAATGGATAAAAAATTATTAGAGATTCTTGTGTGCCCGCTGTGTAAAGGCGCTCTCATTTATAATAAGTCGGCTAAAGAACTGATTTGTAAGCTAGATCGCTTGGCGTATCCTGTTCGTGATGACGTACCAGTGATGCTTGAAGAAGAAGCACGTCACTTGAATGCAGAAGAAGAAGTTTAATGGGCTTTACCGTTGTTATTCCTGCCCGCTATGCATCTACTCGACTTCCGGGTAAAGCACTG
>Ga0316207_10001508_pt1 | contig 28310 bp, 24 predicted proteins | sample 6weekpyrite_MG_FD_204943 | JGI IMG/M metagenome (GOLD analysis project Ga0316207, IMG submission 204943) | Microbial mat bacterial communities from mineral coupon in-situ incubated in ocean water Damariscotta River, Maine, United States -... | ecosystem: Environmental > Aquatic > Marine >...
AACTGTTTGCGCATTGGAAATCGGGGTTTGCACGTTAAGGTTGGATAGTGGGAGCCGGATAAATCGAGAGGTTTACGTCCGGTTCTAAGAGCGGCAAAGGGGGTGGTTCCCTTTGCCGACTCACCTGAGAAGCTTGAGGGGAGGTTCCTTTTGCTTACTCGACCAAAACACTAGAGTCTGACATTTTACCAGCGCCTTCCTTTTGTGCTAGATAAGCTAGCACAAAAGAAATTCTCAGCTAAAATGCAGCTCAGCGCAACGTTATGTGTTTTAGAGATTAAATATTAGAAGAATTGTAATGAATGATATTTTGTTAGCAACATGGAAAATCTCCGTAGACACTAGTTCTACTGCTTTAATTCTTCCTGACGGATGTCGAGACCTAATTATGAGAAGTAGAAGGAGAACGACCTTGCTGGTTTGTATCATCGTTATTTGATCAGAGTAAATCAGTATCAATCAGAGCTGGGTCAGTTATGACTGGCTTTAGATTAAAAGCAGGCGTTCGTGTTAAAAAAGACTGCCTACTAGATTCAGTTGTGAATAAATATCCTGAAGATGATGAGATCATCAATCGTTTAGATGATTTTACCTTTCGAAACTTCTGCGTTGAAGAGGCACTTGAGTGTTTAGCCTCAGGAGTTAAATCGGTGGCCCATGCCGCGGCAGAAATCGGTGTTAGTCAGCGTACGTTACAAAGGTTACTTTTGCGTGAAACGAATCGTTCGCCAGTTTATTGGTTTATGTTAGCACGCGTCAGGAAAGCTGCTCGGTCGTAATCCGAGCCAGTGCCGCTCATTGAAATTGCAGATTTTTTCGGGTACGCCGATCAAGCTCATATGAGTAGGGAATTTAAACACTGGTTTAATATCAGTCCCTCAGCTTTACGAGCCACTCCTGAAATTTTGGATCAATTGAATCATTCAGGTTACGATTGACCGGCCACCGGTGTGCATAATTCTATCAAAAAATTATTATGATCTGAGACATAGGCTGTAGTTTGTCCCCATGGCATTTCTTGAGTTTCTTGAATGAGCGTTGCTCCTGCTTCCAATGCTTTTTTAAGTGCTGAAGGAACATCATTTGTCTCAAATGCAATTTCAAAAATCGGATTGGACGAATTGGCTTTTCCCGGATTTTTACCGATGTTAGTCATAAGTTCTATGGATGAAAAGGATAGTGTTGTTGTGCCAGTATTTAATTCTCCATAATCACCACTTTCATGTATCATTGATTGCTCAAAACCAAAGGCTTGAGAATAAAATTGAAGTGTTTTTCCGACATTTTCTACATATAGGATTGTATATTTGAATTTCATTATTTAGCCCATGAATTTGATATGAAGATTCATATTAACGAGTATTTATTTTGTAGTCTTGAATATATGCGACATAGTGTTAAAAAATAGTATCGAGATATGTCTAACACATAACGATTGCGTTAACTCTGACCATTTTAAGTTTGGTTTGGCTGTGTATTCCGCATCGCTTCATCGTTGCACAACCAACCCAAGCTTAAACCTAAAAAAATCAGTTAAACGCGGATGTTAGCACAAGCTCTTGATCCGCTAGCACTTTTAAAAAATGCCCGCTTAACCTAAGGGTGAAGCTAAGATTTTTTAAAAGCACTAGCGGATCAATATCTTGCACTACCAACTCGCGTTCAACTGATCTTTTTTGTTAAAAGGCCAGGTTATGAAAGACGTTACATGGAATAAGTTATGAACTATTGGTCAAATATAGAAATATTACCACAAGATTCAGAAATTATTGAAATAAATGAATTTGAAGAAACCCTTGGAGAGCTTTCTGAAAATGTCCAAAAGATTCGTGAACTTATTAGAAGATTCGAGATATGTCATTTCAAGTACAAAAATCATTTGGAATATATAAAGAATTCAATTCAAAACTTAAGTCCGAATATTGAGCCAACTAAAATAGGTGTAAACCATATTAGTAAAGGCGTGAAAAGTATAAAGAGTGATAAAACGGGGCGATGTATACCAGGACAGCAGTATCTCTATTCACTAATGAATTGGCTTGGTGATTATCTCCAAGAAAACTCAGAATACTTTAATAATAAGCTAAACCAACAAATAACAAATTGGTTAGGAGATAAAAATCCAGATAAAGAAAGAATAGTTCGCCTATTAATTGCCAGATTAATGTGGGATTGGAAATCATATGAAAAATTTCAGCACGGAGGAGAATACAAGGACCTTGAATTTCAAGCTAGTAGAATGGATATATGTCATTATGCTTTTCCCAAGCATTTAGATTCTTTATTGCAAAGTATTGGAAAAATGGAATCAATTGATAACTTTAAAGGGTGTGGCTCCTTTAATCCCGAAATTGAATATTACATTGAAGAGCAGTTTTCAATATTATGTGATTATTTAGAAATCAATACAAATAAAAATGATTCAGAACAAGATAATCAAATAAAAATTTGGTTAACTGCAAGTTTAGCCAAAACTTTAAAAGAACAAGCAGAATTAAAAAAGGCTTTGCCGCAGTTAAATAAGTGTTAAATAGGAATTGCATATAACGAATAAGGATAGGTTGTGACCGCGGAGCGAGCCACAACTTTGTCATATTATTGGACAAGGCTTAATTGAATATTCGAGAGAGATAATAAAAATGAAATTTATATATTCTTAACTATCATACTGATTCAGTATCAGAAATTTTAAATGCAAATCATGAATTGGGCGATTCAATATCTTCAAGATTTTATGTGCAAGGCTTACACGATAACTATCTTGTTGAATGCAACAAAGTGAAATATATTTATCGAGTTTACCGAAATTCATGGCGAACAGAAGAAGAAATATTGTTTGAACTAGACGTATTATCCCATCTTGACAAAACATCTTCGAATGTTGCTTGTCCTGTAAAAATGAAGAACAATAAACTTATTACCGACATCAAATCGCCAGAAGGAAATAGGATTGGCATCCTTTTTCATTACGCAGACGGATATCCACCACTAAGTGATATAACTATCAATGATTGCAATCTTTTGGGTGTTTCGGTCGCGAATATTCATAAAAAACTGATGATTTTAAATCAAAGTACAAACGAGAGATTTTGGATCTTGCGTATTTAGTTGATAACTCATTAAAGTTAATTCGTCCTTTTTTAGATTTAAGTCAATTTGAATATTTAAGTAAAATTAGAGAGATAATATATGAAAATATTTCCAATTTAACGCCAGACAATTCAGATTTTGGCATATGTGCAGGTGACATAAATCCGACTAATTTTCATATTAATAAGAACAATGTGATTACTCATTTTGACTTTGACCAATGTGGTTATGGTTTCAGAGCATTTGAACTTGGTAAATTTACAGTTTGTTTACGAAATCACGAATTAAAGACTGACAAACTTCTTTCATTTTTGAGTGGATACGAAAGTGTACGTGAACTTAGTGAATATGAAAAAAAGGCCATCCCATATTTTGAGGTTGTAGCAATTATTTGGGTTATGTCCATTGATGTTAGTAATGTAAATAAAATTGGCTATCAATATCTTGATGAAAAATTTTGGAAGAAACGCATTGGAATTATTGAAAGTTTAGGAATAGATTAGGGCAACCTTATCATGTTGTTGGACAAGCGCGGGAAATGAATTATGCACTTTATAGTGAAAATAACTTTTTGGTGATTATTTTTTAAGTTATGAAATAATTTTTTATTTAAAAACCAAATGAACGCGATTCATTTTTTATAACGTTCCTGATTTAAGATTAAATCCTCTACAGATTTATTGATATTTTGCCAAATTCGAAAAACAAGATTTTCTCTGTCTTAGCACTGATCAATGGCACTATCAATTGTTTGATGGAAGTGTGACGTATATTACTTTTCAATCCCTTGTTTCCATGTAGTATTGCCATTTTAAACCAAATTCAAAGGGAAATTGAAATGGCAATTAATCCTTGGGAAGCGTTAATGTATGCTATACGTTGTGCGCATATAGTCGGTAGCACGAAAGGAGCGGCAGTTACAATTGATGACACCGTTAGACTTGCTGATGATAAAGGGGCAATGACTTTATATTGTGCTAGAGAAAGGATAAATGGAGCAAGCCATTATACTATCACCAAAGATGAGAACGAATTTTCAAAACAAGTGTATTGGTTGCCATGGAAAGAAGGAAAAAACGAAACAGCAACCATTGAGTTGCTGGATAGGAGTGGAGCTGAGTTTTTCTTAACAAGCTCAATGAGTGGGTGTCATTTTGTTGGATGTGATTCAGTAGTAATGCATACAGCGCCAGGTTTTGCAAAAATGCCAATTGATGATCCTGTTGATGCAGCGCTGGATTCTATTAACGTCCTGTCCGATAGATTGGGAAGATTTGGTTTTTCAACGGATAATACATTTATATTGTCTCCTTCAACAGGTAATGTTGCTGCAAAATCCACATCCAATTATGGGAATAGTGGCGGTACACTTAATCCCATTCCTCGCGCGCTTGTTATGGGTTGGAAGTTAGATAAGCAGTGGTTTTTTGCATATCAGGACCTAACAATTGATACAAACGAGCATGCAAAATGGAAAAAATTACGTGGTTAGTCTTAATAGGGGCATTATTGAAATTAGATTGTAAATTAATGAATAAGGAAATTATGTTATGACATTAGGAAATAAACTAAAAAGAATTGGGTGGAAAAAGGGACCAGGACCTAATTTTTACTTTCCGGAAAACGGATATCCCCATTTTCATCTGCAAATTAAAAACACAGACAGAGCAAAGGATATGGAAGCGGATGATATTATCTTTCTTGCGTTTACCTATGGTGGTCAGCGCTCAAATATTCAATTAGTTCGCAACGGGAAACAAACAAATAATTATGACGGTGGTATTCAAGTCGTGTACAAAAAGGTTGATGAAAGCGGGCAGGAAATGTTAGATGATTACCGCGCTGTCATATTACCGCTACTAAACATGGCAGGATACAATACTTACCCACCAAAGAAAAAGGTGTAGTTATTGTTAGGATAAATTACAAATTGAAATTAAATTGATATGTAATTAATTCGTGACACTTTATTGTGTTCAACTGATTTTTCTAGGTTCAACCACGAATTCAAGGATCATTGATAGTGAAGGAATTATTTGAATTACGATAATTGTGGAATATACCTGAAGTTTTATGGATATAGGTATATAAACAAAGGGTATGGAATGGTTGATCTTGATATTATGGATAGGTATGTAAAAAAGATTTAATAATCGTTACTGTCGTCAGAATGACAATAAATGCCATCAAGGGAATAAACAGTGTGGCAAACGAAATTATCATTATTAATTTTAAAGCAGTTTCATTCCATGGAATAAATTGAATATCATTGTCGTCAGGTAATTCTTCTTTTTCCATGAATATTCTCGTATCTATAAATTATAATAAAGACCTAAGTCAAATTTACTCTGTTCGTAACGCATCAATTGGATCTAAACTGGCTGCTTTTTTCGCTGGCAAAACCCCGGCAATTAATCCAATCATTAATGCCAGTATTTCCGCCATAAATACAAAAGACCAGGGCGTGTGAACTGGTATGGCGGGGAAAACAAAGTGTAAAGTATTTGCACCACCAATACCAATCAATAAACCTACTAAACCGCCAATACCAGACAAAACCATGGCTTCACCCAGAAAAATCAACATGATTAGGTTTTTATGTGCTCCCAAGGCGCGAAATAATCCGATTTCAGATACTCGCTCATTTACCGCAATACTCATAATGGTTAACACGCCAATGCCACCAACAAACAAGGATATGCCACCCAAAGCACCAACTGCAAACGTTAAAACATCCAAAACAGAATTTAATACTTCTAACATTTGTTCTTGTTTGATTATCGTAAAATCTTCTTGACCATGGCGTGCTATGAGTAAGCGTTTAATACTTGAAACAACTTCATCTACGTTCGCATTGTCTCGATGTTTAACTTGGATTTCCATTAAGCTATTTTTGTTAAATAAATCAAGTGCGCGGGAGGTTGGTATGTAAATACAGTCGTCTAAATCTATACCTAATATTGATCCTTTTGATTCCATTACGCCAACAACGCGAAATCGTTGGCCGCCAACTCGGATACGTTGTCCTAACGCGTTTTTATCCTTAAACAGTTCTGTTTTTACTTTACTGCCTAATACAGCATAGGCCCTCGGATGTGTTTCGTTATCTTTCGGTAAAAATTTTCCTGCTTTTGGGTGAATTTCAAATATTCGTGGAAAACTCTCACTTACACCATATACAATGGTTTTTCGCTGACGATTGTTGCCTTCAATTTCTGCCAGACCTTGTAAACTACCATTGGACTCTTGCACTTGTGATAGCTTTTGTAATGCGACACTATCTTCGATACTTAATGGCCGAACATTGCTCAGTGCCGCAACATTTGCACCGTGGGTTTGAATTGTTCCCGGTTGTACACTGATGATGTTGGTGCCAAATTGTGAAAATTCGGTCATGACATATTGATGCATTCCTTCCCCAATAGACGTTAACAACACGACCGCAGCAATACCGATCGCAATGCCTGTTGCGGTTAGAATGCTCCGCATTCGATGTGCGATAAGGGAAAATAAAGTGAATTTAACGAATTCATTTGTTTGCATTTTTATTTCCCATACAAAGCCTGAACAGGATCCAGTTTCGCTGCGTGACTTGCTGGCAAAATACCAAAAAGAATTCCGGTAAACATGGCAACTAAAATAGCAGCAATATTTGCCCATAACGGTGCAGCAAATGTAATATCAGGAAACACGTTTGATATGGCTGAATTGGCAATATGGCCGAGTATTAATCCTGTTATTGCGCCAAACAATGACAAGAAAGTTGCTTCCACTAAAAACAATACCTTTATTTGAAATTGGTTTGTCCCAATGGCTTTGAATAAACCAATTTCTGCGGTGCGTTGTGATACAGAAATCAACATGACATTCATGATTAATATACCGGCCACTGCTAAGCTCACACTAGCAATACCCGCAACGGCATAGGTTAAGGTTTTTAAAATATTATCAAACGTAGCGACAACGGCATCTTGTGTAATGACGGTGATGTCTTCTTCACCCTGGTGACGTTGTTTAATGATGTCTATAATTCGCTGTTTCGCTTTAGGTAACGATTCGTGGCTTTTTGCACTGACCAAAATGCGAAATAATGCAGACGAGTTGAAAACCGCTTGCGCCGATACAACAGGAATAATGACTGTTTCATTCATATTCATTCCTAACGATCGGCCTTCTTCTTCCAGTAATCCAATGACACGAAATCGTCGGTCACCAATACGTAACCACTTGCCCAGAGGATTCTCTTTTTTAAACAGTTCCTTTTTTATTGCCGCGCCAATAATGCAAACGGGTGTCGCCAAATCAATTGACGATTTAGGTAAAAACTTACCTTGTTTTAATTTTACATCCAGTACATTTACCATGTTGCTTGTGGTGCCAAATACGGCGACTTCTCTTTGTAAATTCTTCCGTGAAACGGGCACAGCGCCAACAATAACTGGCGTGACGTGTTTTAACATAGCACTACGTTTTAAGGCATTGGCATCTTCAAGCGTTAAATCCCTTGGCGTTGAACCAATGAAAGTTGATGGGTTAACACCGGATGTTTCTGATTTCCCCGGGATGATAATTAATAAATTACTTCCCATAGAGGCAAATTGATCTGCGACATAATTGCGAGCACCTTCTCCCAAAGCAGTGAGTATTAGAACAGATGCAATGCCAACCGCCATGGCGAGCAACATTAAACTGGTGCGAAGTTTTGAAAATGTCAATGCTCCAAGAGTGAATTTAATTAAATCAAATAAGCGCATGGCCTAGCGATTTCCATCGGTAGAAATTTTTCCATCTACCATTGTAATTTGTCGTGTTGCACGTTGGCCTAGTTCGGGATCATGGGTCACAATAATTAAAGTCATGCCTTTCGTGTTTAAGGATTCGAGCAATTGAATGACATCCGATCCGGAATGGCGATCCAAGTTTCCAGTGGGCTCGTCAGCCAAAATGATTTTTGGCTGCATTATTGTTGCACGTGCAATGGCGACCCGTTGTCGTTGTCCACCAGACAGTTGTTCTGGTCGATGACTTGCGCGATCTAATAATCCTATGTCCGTTAATACTTGCTGCAATCGCGTGTTTCGTTCCTGTGGGTTCACACCCGCTAATAGCATTGGTAGGGCAATATTATCTGCTGCGGATAATCGAGGGATCAAGTGAAATGATTGAAAAACGAACCCAATGGTTTGTTGACGAATATCCGCTTGTTGTGATTCGCTCAAATGGCTGACATCGTGATTATCCAAACGATAACTGCCTAGATCTGGTGAATCTAACAATCCAATCATATTTAATAATGTGGATTTTCCTGAACCAGATGGTCCCATTATGGAAATATAATCGCCGTGTTTAATATCCAAATCCACACAGTTTAACGCAAACACATCCTGATCACCGACATGATATACCCGTGTAATATCCTTTAAAACAATTTGGGGTCCGGTCATGTTATTTTTCTTCTGGCTTAACTATCGCACCATCAACAACACCATCACGATCCACCGAGAGAACAATGGAATCATTTTTTTCCAATCCACTTAGCACTTCTGTAAACGACCAATTTTTCAATCCAACGGTTAGGATTTGAGATGTTATGGTTTCAGAAAATTCATCATAAACAAACACCTTGTTGCCTTCCAAAACGGCTTCCGTTGGCACACGTAACACGTCTTTATGTTCATCAAGAATAATTTCCAGGTCAGCACTGTAACCGGGCATCAAGCTTTGATATTCTTTTTTATTTAAGAATATTGCTTCGATATCCACGGTACGAGCTTGTTTTTCCAATTCCAAAACGTAAGGTGCAATCCGTCTTATCTGGCCTTGAAAAAACTGATCAGGCATTGCGTCAAGAGAAATTCTTGTAGACATGCCTTGTTTTATATTTGGTGCATCCACTTCATCGATGGGAGCAAGTATGTACAAACAGCTGGTATCAACAATATCGACTGCTGGCGGTGTGGGAATCCCAGGAGGGGAGGGGGTAACGTATTCGCCTACTTCACCATTGATTTCAGCTACACTGCCTGCAAATGGTGCGCGTAAGCGAGATCGTTCCAACATCGCTTTTGCGACATCCAGCCTGGCATCACTGACTTCGGCTCGGGAATTTGCGGAAGCACACGCCGCCTCACTTGATTTTCGCTTGGTTTGCGCTTGATCTGCTTTTTCGTCCGAGGCGAGTTTTTCTTTCCATAAAGCAATAACGCGTTTTTCATCTCGTTGTGCGGCCTCTGCCATAAAACAAATTTCACTGGCGTTTTGTTTTGCTGCTTGGGTTTCTTTTTTAGCTAAGTTGACCTGTGCCTGTAAATCGTCATTCCATATTTCCAGTAACAATTGTCCTTGCGCAACCTTTTCACCTTCTTTCACGGCAAGGGTTGCTACCTGGCCACCCATGGGTGGTGCTAGTTTTGCTCGGCGGCACGCTTTAACTGTTCCTGCTCTGGTATTGGCTACGGTGTATTCAACTGGTCCGATATCAATGGCATGTAGAACAACAGATACTTTTTTTTCAGGTTTTGAATAAATGCCGTAAGCAATCAATATAATTGCACAGGTAAAGAAAATGATGACTTTTTTATGATCACGAAAATAATTCATAGAATGACCCGTTGTGGTTATGTCGGTTAAAATTTGGTAGGGAAATTGTTAATATATGCGGTATTTTAACATTAACAACATCATTTTGATAATTTGAGTCGTAAACTTTATTTATGGCGTAATATTTTCAAAAAAAGGATAAGGCGTAAGTTGTTTAAGATGTGAAAGATAGACAAGCAACAACTGTGGTTGATATTGTGTCAGAGTGGATGCTAAATCGTAATATTATTGAATCGCACGCATTGAATTTGTAAATTTGTTTTTTGTAAACCATCGGGTAATCATCTTGTTTTTAAAATTATCAAAAAAACAACTTCAAGAATAAAAAATTGTCGTTGACTCAGTGGACCTTGAAAGATCAGTTAAATGCAAATTGGTAAAGCGATAGATTTGAGAGTTTTTGCTAATAATCGATTTAAATTGATTTTTAGTGAACATCGTTAATGTTAGTAATTGAAGTTTGCTGGACTTTAGGAGTTTGGAATATTGTGCTGTTTGTAACGATATTCAAATTATTAAAAGGTTAGATAGGATTTGCGAATACAAATAAAATCCAAAATGAATCGGTGTTGATAAAAGAGGTTAATTCGTTTTACTTGAAATCTAAAGTTACATCAAATATACCATATAAAAATTTTACCATTTTATAGTAATATTCTATTTTTTTACCGTAAATGAATGCAAAAAGGCGATAATAATTTTAATTTTTTCAGGGCATAAACAGCTTAAAAAGACTATACTTATTTACAATAACAATTATCATAATGAACACTAATATAGCAAAAATAATAAAATTCCTGTCTCAAACCTATTTCCACACAGTTTTCGCAGTACACTTTGTAAGTTAAATATTACAAATATAAGCATAGCTATACCAAAAATAACGAAGTTAATAACAATACGTCAAAAACTAAAAAAAGATTTGACGGTCATCCTGGGGAGATTATTCGAATGTTTAAATCTATTTGTGTTGTATGTCTTTTTTATTTTGTTTTATTACTTAACCTTTCTTGCACGGAAAAACGGGAATCACCAACAACAGGCAAGAACGTTTTGAGCCGTGGCATTAATCTAGATAATGTGCGTGTTAATAACGCGTGGAATGCACCGACTGTTATTGATGAATGGACTTCCACAGATCCATTTGGTGGTTCTATCAGCTTAACCACTAGTGCCAGTGATGAAGCATTTTTGACATGGGAAAACAGAAGCCTATCTACCAATTTTGTTAAACGATCAGGCGTATCGTTACCTTGGGAATCCACTGGCCCAATAATAACGGGTGATAATTCATTTATCTATCCTGTCCTACACAATAATCCAATATCAAATAATGTGTATGCGACCTGGTATAACATGTCTGAACCATTTAACGCTAATTTTATCAGTCGTTATTCACCAAGCAGTGGTTGGAGTACGCCGCTCGGCTATTCCAGTATGCCATGGTCATCTAAAATAATTACTGATAAAGATGGAAATGGTGCAATTCTTTGGTTGTCCCATGCGGAGAACGGTACAAGCGAATTATACCTTCGATTAGTTGATAGCAATGGTAACCTCGGATTAGTCGATACATTGATATTGGGGGAACCTGGTAAAGCAACATTTGGTGTTAACAATTTACGTGGTGCAATTAAAACCAATGGAGACATACAGTTATTTTGGGTTTCCGAGGATTTTAACATAAGTATGGTTGGTCCGTTTGAGTCTAACATTCAAATATGGACGAGTACTTTCAGTAAGAATGGGACAAACAAAGCATCTTGGTCTGAGCCAACGGGACTATTAACTAATTCGATTCTCGTCGGTTATTTAAATGGTTTTGAAATAATAAATAAAAACAACGATGATTATTTGATAATTTTTAATACGGGTAGCCCAGTCGCGGGAAGTGGATCCATTTATTCATTGGAATCAAACAATGGTGTGTGGGGTGAATTAATTAAAAATCCAACAAAATCACCGTTTGATTCACTGCTATCAAAGTCATCTTTTAATACTAAAGGTGAAGTGGTTTTCGCTTGGAGTGAACCACGAGGCACCGAATTGACACCGGGTGTATCAGCTTATGCTTTACGGGTTTTTATGTTTAAATATGATTTTGTCAATGGTTGGTCCTCTCCCATTGAAATTAGTAACTCAACACCAATTGAAGCCAATGGCATATCTTATGGATCAGGTGATGAACCCAAAATAAAAATTAATGAGGCTGGACAAATTGCAGTTGCCTGGATTAATCCAATTGAGAACAATGGGAATATATATACAAATTTTTATGATCCCATCACAGGTTGGTTAGGCGAAGAGCTTGCTGTTAGCAATCCCATTAAAAAGGAAAACCTCCAACAGTTTGAGCTTATGATCTCTAACTCTGGTGATGTCACAGTAGTGTGGAGAGAATCTGTTTTTGGTGCAGGTGGTACATTTTCAAATTCACTTAAATATGTGGATCATGTTGGTGCTGGAAATGGTGTTGTTAATTTATTATCAAGTAACCAACCATCTCCAACAATTAGCAATGGATTAAATCCCGCAGCTTTACCAAAAAGAATTACCGCAAATCAACAAAATATTCAGCCAATGACGCAGGCACAACATATCAATTCCATAGTGGCGGCGAAAAATGCATCCCCAATTCGTTTAAGTAGTGCATGGGATGAACCGACCATCATTGGCACGCTAACCTCGCCAGCGGATGTTGGACGTTGGGTGGATGTTTTGGATTTTGAGGCGCTCGATTCAGGAGACGCAATTGTAAAATTCATGACGGAATCCATGACCTCAGGCATCAATTTAACTCCAGTAAATCATCTTTGGTTGGGAAATGTCATCTCCGGTGGTTGGATAGCAGACTCCCCGTTGCCAACATCGAATACCAACAACATTTTTGTTAATGATATCGCGACAAATCCTGTCAATGGCGATCTGTTTATCAGTTGGTTTGAAATATGTGATCCAGCAACACCGTGTCAAAACAATTTTGTTGCACGCAAACCGAGTGGTTTACCATGGGAACCTGCAGTTCAAATTGGAACAAATTCTGAATCTGCCGTAATGTTTGCCGTTAATGCAAATAAAGTTATTGCAAGTTGGGTAGAAAATATTGATGTTAACAACAACGACATTCAAATTGCTTATTCCGAGTTTGATCCAGCCAATGGTTGGTCCACTGCCGATATTTTTACAACTACCGCACCGCTAGGATCGCCAGGTGCTGTTAGTACTCTGAGTCATGGGGGATCTTTTCCACTAAAACCGATTCTTTCAGAAAACGGTGTATACAGTATTTTGACAAGTACTTTTAATTCACCCCCTGGTTCCGCACTATTCCTTATTCAAAGACATCCGGTAAATGGTTGGACGCAAATGGATTTGCCACCACCCGTTCGATCAGGCGAGCACAGTAGTATTTTTCTCAGCCCTCTTGGTGTTGATAGTGACGTGCTCATTACATTTGATGAAGGATTTTCTTCCGTAACAGCTCGACTGGTGTCTTATCAATTTGTCAATGGAGTTTGGTCGGAAGAAGTTGAAGTGTCTTCACCCAAGTTGGGTGACTTTATGACGTTCGGCATTGAGCAATCCCCAAAAGACAACAATAGTAAGGGTCAAGTTCTTGTGGCATGGAATGAATTAATTCAACAACAATTTCCAGGTTCTCGCCAGGTGCGAGTGAATTGGTTTGATCCCAACACTGGTTGGGGAACACCTACAGAAATTGGCTACCCTATGCCGGCGTCAATGCCAATGTTCCCAGGTCCGTTTTTCTTTAACGGTGTTGATTTTATGCGAGTCAGTATTAATGAGTCCGGACAGGGAGCGGTTTCATGGGTTGATTCCACTGGGCCAGAGCACATGCTAAATGTTGTGCATCTTGATTCAACCATGACATCAATCGAGCATGAAATTATGGTAACAACTGATCCTTTTATTGCTGCATTTGATGCAATGGATTTAAATGTTGATAGTTCAGGCCGCGCGACTTTAATTTGGGATGAAATGACAATCGGGGATACCGAACTCACTCATGTTATTAAAACATCAACTCATCATGCAAATGGTTCAATTTCACCAACACCAGTTATTCCACCAGAATTACCCACACCATTTAATCCGGTAGCACCTGATCCTACACCTGGATGGAGTGCAGAGGAAGTCGTAATAAATTTCTCTGACAATAGGAACTTTAGTGATTACTATCACTCTGGAATTATTTCAGCAAATGCGACAGACACGTTAGTCAGTGTTCAGGTGGATAGTGGATTTGATAATGTTACGAAGAAATTTTCAGTGAGCGAATTTAACATAATGATACAATCTGCCGATGGCATTTGGCGTTCGCAAAATCCATTTGTAGATTTTACGCCTGATGTATCCAACGAAATTCAAATTGTCAGTGACTCTACTACGAATACAACCTATGTTTTATGGGTATCACAACAACAATTATATCTTAATCACAAATCCAATACAGGCACTTGGGGGATACCTCGATTAATTTCTAGCAACACTGAATCGGGATATGTATTCGCTAACGCAACTGGTGATGTGGTTGTGGTATGGCAACTTTCAAGTGAGCCTAATACTATATTCGTTAGTGAAGTGGCAGTCGGTTTGAATGGTGAGCTTGATATTACCGCCGGAAATCCCTCTATGAACGCGGCAACAACACTCGCCGGAACACCAGTGTTAAGCCATGCTGGAACTGTTGCAGTGTTGCGAACAGTACCAGCTGCTGTTGGTATTGAATATGTGGTGACACAATATAAAATGGGAATCGGTTGGTTACCGTGGCCGTTGCAAACCTTAAATACAGAAGGATTTGATGTCTCAACCATGCAACTTGCCATTACCAGTGACGATCAAATAGTGGTGTTTGCAGAATCAAATACATCCCGTAAATTGCAATCTGCTTTTTTACTAGTTGATGAAACCTGGTCAAATTGGATACCCGTTCAGTCATCCGATTCTTTTCCAACTGCTTTGTCAGGTATGTTTCGCTTTGGTACATCCAATAATGGTCATTTGTATATTTCTTGGGTTGAGGAAATGATTGATTCAACCGGTCAACCAAAACACAATGTTATGTTTAGTGCATTAGATAAGCTGGGCATTAGCGCCGGTAACGCTTGGACTACGCCGACATTATTAACTCAAATTCGCCATCCAAATTATTCAGAAACGCCTCTATTATTGGTGAAGGGGGATGGTAGTGCAGCAGTCGTTTGGCAACAAGCAGTTATTCCATCAGAATCATATGCGATTGTGGTGAAAAAGTTTCATCCTCAAACCGGTTGGGTAACTGAACCAGAAGTTGCTGCAGGATTTACGTTTATGGATGGCGGTGAACCAAGTCGAGTCAATGCAACTCTGTCTGAGTTTGGACAAATATTTATTGTTTGGCAATCATTCAATAATCCCCGTGGTGCAACGCTAAGCATATCCATGGTGCGCGGTAATCTATAGAATACAACTGTGTCGGTCCAATAGGCTATTGGGTCGACACAATTTATTTACGTTACTATTGATATATCTTACTAACGAATCGGAAGAAAGGCATTCCAAACGTTTTATCCACGTCGTAAATACGTCCATGTAGACTTGAAGACAACATCCCTGTTGTCTACAGGATTAAATCGCTTGGAATGCCTTTCTTCCGATTCGTTAGTACCTACCAAACAAAAAATAGTTAACTATATTTACAAAACACCTTAAAAAATAGGATTTAAACACATTTTTAAAAAAAAGATATTTTTTAAAAATAATCTAAAGTTAAGCTCCCAAATACCGAATTATGTATTACATCTCAACTGAGTTTAATACAAATCTACTGGAGTTAAAATGTTAATCGAGTTAGGCAATGCAAGTGTTTTTAGAGACTTGGACGAACCCAGCTTAATCGCGATAACACATTTTTCAAAATTCATTAACTTAATGGATGGAGAAATATTGATCTCCGAAAAAGAGCCAAAATCAGATGATATCTTTGTTTTATGCAGTGGTCAGGTAGAAATAGTCAGTAACGGTTCAAACATGACCAGCGGAGAAGTGTCGTTATCGAAAAATGACAAAGACATTTTTGGCGAAGTAGGGTGGTTATGTAATGGCCGACGCACTGCAACAGTGCGAGCGATAGGCGATGTAGAAGCAATTTGTATCGATGGACAACATTTAAAAACATTTTTGTTTGATCACCCTCACACTGGGGTAAAATTTTTATTTAACATTTCGAAAACATTGGCAGAACGGCTTGATACGACAAATGGTTTACTCAAGCAATTACTTTGGAATACTGGATACTAACTGACTTCTTCCATTGTAGGTAAAATGGAAGCAAGTAAATCTTGAAAATTCTCTTCAGCCAACGCTTTGCTAAAATAATGTCCTTGGACTTCGTCACATCCTTTTTCCCGCAAAAAATCCAGCTGTTGTTTTGATTCGACTCCTTCTCCAATAACATTTAATTGTAGGTTATGTGCTAAATCAATAATGGCATGAACGATAAGCTCCGCACCTTGAGAACGACCGATATCATTAACAAATGATTGATCAATTTTAAGTGTATCAATGGGAAATTGTTGTAAATAACTTAATGATGAATATCCGGTACCAAAATCGTCCACGGATAATTTTATTCCCAACTCTTTTAACGAGTAAAGCATTTCTCGACTGACGTCGGTGTTTTCCATTAATAATCTTTCTGTTAATTCGAATTCCAAATATTGTTGAATATCTGCGTTTTTATTTTCAATAATTCCTTCCTTATATAAATTCGTTTTTAATTGTTCAATTTGTGCATGGAGTTTTGAATAAAATGATTTGTCCTTGAATTGTCTTGAGGAGAGATTTAAACTGACTCGACAGGGTTTTTTTCTGCCCTGATTCCATAACACAATTTTTTGCGAAACTTCAGAAAGCATCCACTCACCCAGTGGTACTATCAAGCCACTTTCTTCCAGAATATTAATAAATGTTTCTGGTCCTAGTAGGCCAAATTCAGGATGTTGCCAACGTAGTAACGCTTCAACTCCAATCAATTCATTTGAAATCAAGCTGTATTGCGGTTGGTAATACAGGAGGAATTGATTGTCTTCAAGTGCGTGTTTTAATTCTGTGGTTAGTTTAACGCGGTCAGAATTAATTGAATTCATTTTTTCAGAGTAGAATAAAAAACTTTGTGATTCATTGCGTTTGCATCGATACATTGCAGCGCTAGCATGTTTTAACAATACTTCTGGTGTTTCATCATCAAAGGGATAAATGGATATTCCTAAACTGGCTGTAATATAAACCTCATGACCACCAAGCTTGAATGGTTGAGCCAGCCTTATAATGATTTGTTCAGCCAGCTGTGATGTTTCATCAACATGGCACATACTATCTAGGATGATACAAAATTCATCTCCGCCAATTCTGCCGAATTGATCTCTGCGTGACAACAAATCATTTACACGATCCACTAATGCAACCAATAATCCGTCTGCTAAGGTGTGGCCAAGATTGTCATTGATATCCGTAAAATGATCAATTCCCAAAGAAATGACACCCACTAATCTTTCTTCTTCATCTGCGCGATTCATGGTTTGAATCAATCGTTCTCGAATCAATGTTCGGTTGGGCAGATGAGTTAAAATATCGTGTTGTGTCAGGAAAGCCATTTTTTCTTCAGCTGCTTTGCGTTCAGTTATGTCTCTGCCGACAATAACTAATTTTTTCTCACCGTCTACTGTCATAGTACGTATGCTAAATTCAATTGGAATGTGTAATCCGTCTTTACGTCTTACGGATAATTCCCACGGTCCTTCTGGTTCTATCAAATTACTTGTATCTGAATTGCGAATGTCACTTAGAATATTGTTAAAATCTGCTTGTTGATTGGGATCTAGTATCGTTTGAAATTTATGGCCGGATATATCTTCTAGATAATAAGCAAACATACGTTCACAGGCACGATTCCAGCTAAATATTGTGCCATGCAAGTCTGTTGTTATGATGGCATCCGGTGCGCTATCCATGACGGCGACTAAACCTTGTTCGCTCGCTAACACTTCCAGCGCTTGGCGTTCTAATTCTGACATCATGTAGTTAAAACCTTCAGATAACGCTTCGACTTCACTACAACCTTTCACCTCAATCCGATTGGTTAAATCGCCGACTGCAGCCATTGCCATGCCTTGGCCCAAACCGCGCAAGCTATCCGATATGTGATTGGCCTGTCGCATGACAATAAAGGCACCTAAAAACATACCTAAGAAAGAACATGCCAGGGTAAATATTGTTGCGAATTGAATATTTTCATCTATTTTTTGTTGTTCTTCATCAAGTAACGAAAGTGCTGTTTGTTTCAATACACTGAGATGGCTTAATAATTGTTGATTATTGGCTTTAACTGTCTCTAGGAGACTAGGATTGAGTTTGATTGACGTTATGAGTGCTTGCCATGCGGATTCAATTGCTGATATGTGGGATGTGTAACTTAGGGATAATTGTTGTTTAGTATTGTCTATTTCTGTTAAAAACTGGGTTGAGTAATTTAAATGCGCTGGAATTTGCTTATTCTCTAAATAAGCTTGCATTTGTCGATGCTCGATTGCATCAAGCCGGTTTAAATTTTCAAGTACGTCTAGTTTACTTTTAGATAATGCTAAACGCTCGGAATTGTATTTTATCAGATCCTTTACACCAAACGCAGAAAATATAATCACTAATACACAGGCAATGGTGACCATTGTCATGAAAGACTTTGTGAGACTCTTTGATTTGTTTAATGCCATACATCGTTCCCTAATGTTATGGCAGTTCTGTTAAAGTCCTAAGCGGCAATCTTTCAGTGTCAAACTCAATCCACTTAGTGTTCTGAAACAGAACTCCCTTGTGATAAAATTGTGTTAACGATAAATATTGCACAGCAAAAATATTTCTAAACTAAATTAAAGATGTATTCTTTTAATTTAAAATCATAAAACTAAACTCCGTAGAATTAAGTTAGCAAGCATTAATCTAAAAAGCAAAGTTTCTGTCATTTCAACCAAAACTATTTTTTAATATTTATCAAATTCGATTTAAAGCCCATTTATATAACGACAGATTGTTGAGTCATTTTTGGGTGATTTGTAAGAATCGCTATCGTTATTCCTTGATTAACCCACATTATTGTTCAAATTATATGCATTTTGCACAATACTCGGTTTCGGTAAAGTTAATAAGTATTGAGCAAGCTATCATTCATCGGTAAAATCCTCCTTCATCTTACTGACAACAAAATACTAATTTACAAAACAATATTAATCAGGACTTTTTAAATGAGACCATCAACATTTTTCCTTGTAATTTTGCCCATCATTGTTTTAGTCAGCTTTATGTATATGGGCGCGTTTGATAAGAAACCCGAACCACCTAAAACCGATAGGGAAAAAGCATTAGAACTCATTGAAGAAATTGCATTTAACAGGCCTCCACGAATATCATTATTGATGAATCAACAATTTGTCGATAAAAAAACACGTGAAAAATTTAACATATTAATCTTTAAAACAGACGAAGAGTTCCAGCCACGTTCATCTCCTGTTCCTGAAAAAACAAATTCCGTTTTAAACATGTTGCAAACAGATTTACCCGATACCGATTTTGGAGAGCCAATAGAAAACAAGGCAACATATGCGCGGTTATTATTTGGTAATGCTGAGTGGACCATATCTTCAATTCAAACCTCAAACGGTTATTTTTCTAAATGGGTTAAGAAAGTGGATGTTCACCAATTAATTCGTGAGTAATAAATAATTTATCCACAAACACAATTACGGCCTTGCTTTTTAGCTTGATATAAATTTTTATCAGCTACGGCTATAAATTCTTCCGCGCTTAATTTGCCATTATTTTCTGCTACACCAATGGAAACGGTAATATTGCCGATTTGTTTATTTGTGGATTTCTTTTTTAAGACCAATTGAGAAACTTTTTTACGAATATTGTTTGCGACTTGAATGCCACCATCAATTGTGGTTTCCGGTAATAATACGGAAAATTCTTCACCACCAAATCGAAAGGCAGTATCTTGTCCGCGAATAGTATCTTGCAATGACTTCGCGACTGAAATTAATACATCATCTCCCATCTGATGTCCCAATTCATCATTTACATTTTTAAAATGATCAATATCAATCATGAGCATACTCAATGGTAATTCATCACTTATTAGCTTAATTTGCTTTTCCAAATGAGCTTGAAATGCTCTACGATTGTTAATATTCGTCAACGGATCGATAAGTGCCAATTCCTGTGCTCTTCTAAATTCCTTTCTTAATTTTCCAATTTCTGAATTTGCTCTATAAAGACTTTCCTGTGTGTTACGATTTTTCGTAGCAATTTGTTTTGTGACGTTTGCAATATTATCAACAATGATCTTTAATTCTGTCGCTGATATGTCTTTGGATAATTCATGTGAAATTTCTTTAAGTTGCATTTGAAACAATGATGAGTGTGAATCAGACTGGGTCAGCGACTCGAGGGTCGTCCTCAATATATTATGTAATGCGTTTCGTATTGAGCGTAATGCTTTTTCATCATTTGTCGATACATATGATTGATACAACTCAATTAAATGATGTTGTTTTATCGGTTTATCGCTATTAAGTAGTTTATCTGTTGCTTCAATTAGTGATGGATTGGTGCCGGCATAGTATTGATAAAATACGGCATAATTAATTGGATTAGCAGGGAGTTTGTGTTGACTTGTTAATGGTAGGGCTAAACGTGCAATTTGAGCGGCTTCGTCAAACGTATCTGAATAATTGAATTCCATTTTATTTAAATCTCCTGTTTCACAATTTAACCGAATTATTTTATAGACGACTATCACAATTCAGTTTGTGTGTTCTTCATAAACACAACAGTTGTGTTAATTTATTAAACTTCATTATTTTATTTACAACTGAGCAATTTAGTTTTTTTATTAAAAAATGTAAACAGAATGCACAATATGTTTAGTTAAAGTAGCGAATCTAATTTTCTAAGTCAAGGAAGAAATGGAGTTAAATTTATTAACGACTATCTCGCTAAATAATATCTTCCTGTTAATCATTATGGAAACATAGCTAACAGAATTGAATTTTAAAGTCATAACTTTTCTATCACGTTTTTGTCACATTTTTTCTTTTTGTTTTTATTATGAACAATAACAAATGTTATTTATATAATATTACTAAAAACTATAAAAATTATCGAAACGAGATTTACCATAATAGGTAAAATGGTAAATATTGGTGGGCTGTAACGGTAATCGGGTATGACGAATTTGTTAGAAAATAACTACCACATTAAATCATCTGGGACTTGGAAATCTGCGTATTCGTCGTCAATATTGTCTTTATCGTCATTCTCGTTGAGCACAATGATATAACTTGAATCACGTTCTTTAATTTTATTTGCAACACTCAATGGTATGACAAAATATTTATCATCAAATTTAGCAATAGCGAGTTTGCCGTTCGCGATTTTTTCATGGGATGGCTTATCAACTGCAATTTTTTTGATAATACCGCTATCTTCAAAATTGTAGTCAATTTCACCCTCAGCTAAATCCAAACTATTCATCTCAATAAGCTGTTTAATTTGTGCAACTATTGCTTTTTTTCTAGCGGTTTCTTCTTTATGCTTATTTAGTTCCCGATCTCGCTGTTGTTTTTCAGTATTGAGTTTTTGAGCCATTAGTTTGGCTTCGTCCAAATCTTGCGATTGCCCTTTTTTTTGTTTTTGTTTTTTCCCTTTTTTATGTTTTTGTTCTTTTAGTTTCTTTTCCGTTGTTAACCCAGCTTTTAAAAACTGGTCTTGCAATGAATTCGCCATAGGTAATTTCCATTCAAAGGTTGAAGAAAACTCAATTATAATGAATTATTCTTAATAATAAAATTATTTGCCAATGACAGTTGTTTCGAGTAATTGGATTAAAAAACAGACATAATTGCGATTCTTTGCCTATTGTCAAGTCGCTATATGTCACTCATGTAAAGCAATTTGGATAATTTTTCTATGGAATCTTTTATTGCATCATTATTAATCGCACCACAACTTAGTCGCAAATGATGGTTAAATTTTCCTTGTGCAGTAAACAAAATACCCGGTGTAATCGCAATTTTTTTCGCCATTGCATTTCTATATATCGTCATACAATCATATCCTCCAGCTGGATTACTCATATGGGTGCTCACAGGAAATTTTTCTGCAATGCAACGTCTCAATAGTGCCATTCTTGGTTGATACGTTTTTGCGACCAATTGAGGATGCACAGCGGTACTAAGGTTATCCAAAAATTTTTGATACTTTAAAGATTCCTGAAATCGACCTGCCAAGTTCCAGCCAATTCGAAATGCAGGGGATAGTGTTTTAGAAAATGAAGAACAATACAATACATTGCCTGTGTGATCAAAAGACTTTGCCGATGGTGGCCCAGGCAGCATTTATAACAATTGTTGAATCAGATAATGATTAGATAAAGGATTTGTTTCAAATAAATCGTCAAAAGATAGATTGAGTTTAATAAATCTCTGAAACACAAGCGTTATTAAAAACATTTTTTTTGACAAACTTGTTTTCTGCCTTAACTATCGAACAGAGTGCCATATTAATGAGGATTTTTACACCATTTGCAATCGTATTTTTATTGGAAATACGTGAACAAGAAATAGAGTTAAAATGACATACGCCTTAAATTAATCTCTATTAAAGTTTACTGCCTCTGATTCATAAACAATTAATTTAAAAAATAAATATTTTGTTTTTTTCATTTTTTATTCTCCAAAAATAAAATCTTTCTACTAAGCTTAATTTACTAACAATAAAATTTGTCTTTGATTTTTGGGGTGGAAATAATGGGTCATTTGTTTTTTGTTGTTGTATTTGTATTTGGCGTTATCGGATGTTCTCAAAATAATTCAATCGTAGAAAAAGATATAGAATCTTCAATCACGGAAATTGACACGGATGAAAATTTACAAGGTCGGGGAAGGCAATTTCAAAGTGGATCGCGATCCGGTGGCGCCAATTTGTCAGTTGTACCGGATGATTCAAACCAGTTTTTAACATTAGTCACTCGAAACTCTCCTGTCATTGTCGATGATGCCGACTCAGCAAGAGCATACTATCGAACCGTAGATCCCGACAATCAGAAAACAACTTTGAATCGATGGCGACGAGCAGTGGGTTTTAACCAAGGAACTGATGCATTCGCAATATATATCAACGGTGCAGATTTAGGATTTGCACGGCGAATGTTTTTCAGGAAAAATTCAGACGGTACGATGGCATCCTACGTAGAGAACTATGCGACATTGGGAGATGCATTCGCCGAACGGAATGTCATTGCAACGGTTGCCATGGAATTAGCTCCGCCTGCACTTGATCCCACTGCAAATCCAATTGTGACGTTTTATACCTTTGATGGAAATAACCAACGAGCATTAGGCGCTGATTTGGATGGTAGAGGATTCAAATTTCAACCCGGGTTATGTGTGGTCTGCCATGGTGGCGTGAGTAAACCAGTGGTTAATGGATTATATTCCGATTCTGGTGATGTAGGTGCGCTATTTTTACCTTATGATGTTGCAACATTTCAATTTTCCAGACGAAACGCACGTTTTTCTCGCGAAGCATTAGAATCTGAGTTTAAATTATTTAATCAATTGGTATTAGATTCATACCAAATTTCTCCTTCCTACATCAGTACCGGTGCACCAATTGAAGTGATTGAAGGTTGGTATGGTGGGCCAGGCTTGCCGTTGAATACGTTTAATGAATTCTTTGTACCTGCCGGTTGGTTGCCGCCGAATGCGCCGGATACTGCTGAACAGTTATATACACAAGTCATTGGACCTAACTGCCGCGCTTGCCATCTTCAACGCGGTACAATTCTTCAATCGGATTTAGATTTCGCAACATTTAATAAATTTTTATCTTATGAAGCACAAATTGAATCCACGGTTTTCCAGCAAGCGACAATGCCATTGGCAAAACTAACCTTTGAAAACTTTTGGAGTGATCCCAGTAATGCAGAATTACTGGCGAGTCATTTACCAAACTTCAGTAGCTTAAACGTAACGGCTAATACACCAATCAAGCCAGGAGATATCATTGCCAATGCGGGAGTTTCACAAACCATTCCATTGGCACGCACTCGGTTAAATGCACGTGCAACGTTATTTGCCGATTCCATTAATTGGACCTTGATAGATCAACCCGCTGGCAGTAATCCATCTTTACGACGAACACGAAGTACTCGCCCAAGATTTACGCCTGACGTTGCGGGAACATATGTGTTTTCCTTAAGTGCAAGTAATCAAACGCAACGAAATGTGACTGACACCGTTACTTTGACCGTTTCAAACGATATACAACGTGTATCACTACAAAATGACATTGCGCCTGTGATACAAGCGGATTGTGCGTCTTGTCATACTGACCCAACAATTTCGAATTTCCGAGCTGCGAATCCGGATTTACGTTCTACTCTACTTAAATTGATCAACTTTACTGATCCAACGATCAGTGTATTAGTAACAAAATCAGAGGGTCTTCACCATTTTGGCGGGCCGCGCCCAGGTTTTGTATCTCCTGACACATCAAACAAGGAAATGTTTATTAGATGGATTACGGAAGGGGCGCGGGATAATTAATTCTAACGAAAAAAAGCATTACGTACCGTATATATATGTTGAACGGAGTTTTTTCTAAATCTACTCATGATAGTTCTCTTGTTGGTATTTTTGGGAAAACTTAACAGGAGATATCATGTTTAGATTTATTAAAATAAAGTATAGCTGTTGATCATGCGACTCGTTTTAATATAAAACAATATTATAAAACTCAGATACCTTTGAAAAAATTAGCTTTTCAAAGGTAGCTGCACACGCAGAATAGTGCCGCGATCTACATCATAATTTTCGATCTCAACTTTGCCGCCATATCCTTCTGCAATAAGTTTAACAATATACAGACCCATGCCATAGTGTTCTTCTTTATTTTTAGCTTCTCGTTTCAAAAGCGACATCTTAGGTATCAGTTTACCGCCCATCGCTGCGCCCAATGCCTTGGCCACTGTTTACGAAGGTGCGACTGTCACACTTGATGGCAGCACCTCAAGTGATCCAAATGGCGAAACATTAACTTACGAATGGACATCCCTGAACAGCAGTATAATTTTAAATGATACTACCAACGTTAAGCAGACTTTTACTGCTCCGCCAGTGGATGGGGATACCGACTACACATTTGAATTAACGGTGACAAACAGTTCAGAAATATCATCTGTAACGGAATCAGTTATCATTACTGTGCAACACATCAAACTGGAACCAATCGCCAATGCCAACGGCCCGGCAAGTGTTGATGAAGGAACCACAAACGTCACATTGAATGGATCAACATCCAGTGATCCGGAAACGGATCATTAACCGATGTTTGGACTGCATTAGATTCAGACATTGTTATTACAAACAACATCAGTGCTGTGGCCAGTTTTACCGCACCATCAGCTATCGTTGATACCAATTACGGATTTATGTTAGAAGTAACAGACAATGGTGGATTAACCTCTGCCGACATCGTTAACATTCTCAACACACATATCAACGTTGGACCTAATGCAATAATCAACGGGCCAAGCAATGGGACACTGGGCACAAATCTAATGTTTGATGCCGTAAGTTCGACAAATCTTGAAGGTGATACGCTAAGTTACACTTGGAATATGGGTGACGGCAGTGATCCAATCAGTGGCAATAGCTCGTACGTCTACAACCACAGCTCAACAGGTAGTTTTAATGTGACCGTAACCGTATCGGATGGAGCAGAAAGTGATACAGATACACTCACAATAGTCATAACCGTCCCTCCACTTGTTATACAAAGCTATCCACAAAGTGCTTATGTTAATGAAGGTAGTGCTGCAACGTTTTCGGTAGCCGCCCGTGGAACGGGACTCAATTATTAATGGCGCAAAAATAACGTCAATATTCTTGGTGCAATTGGCTCGAGTTATACTACCGCTGTAACCAGTGGAAATGATGACGGAATCAGCTTTGATGTTTTCATCAACGATGCTGATAACAATGGAATTGCGAGTAACAGCGCAATCTTAACCGTAAACCACGCTCCAACAGCCGTGATAAACGATCCAGCAGCAGGTGATATTGGAACCGTATTACACTTTGATGCAGCCGGATCCAGTGATCCCAACAATGACAGCTTAACGTATATTTGGGATATGGGCGATGCCAGTGGTAACGTCATCATCGGCAGTACCTACTACTGTGCTTATAGCCTTGCGGGGACGTACACTGTTATCCTCAGAGTATCCGATGGAACCTTTAGTCATAGCACCTCGACCAATGTAACTATTGCATCCACTGTAACCAATGGTGACCCGGTTGCAGTAGCAGATTTTGATACAACAGACGTTAATACTCCAGTCATTATCGATTTACTTAGCAATGACACAAACTACACCGTCGTTGTTGGACCTGCCACAGGGGATGAAACAAACTATGTTGGATCAGACCTAGGCACTGCGGTCAATAACAACACCGTAATCTGGTATAGCCATGGCCATATGTTATGGGAGGTGGAAAACAGTACCACATATAATGGACCAAGCTCAGCCAAATCACCACTCATGGGACATGACCAACAAGCGACATTGGAAACCACCGTCACCGGTGCCGACAGTGTGCAGTTTTATTGGAAAGCCTCATCGGAACAAAATTATGATTTTTTGAGTTTCTACATTGATGGCCAATTGCAAAACCAAATTAGTGGTGTAACAGGCTGGGACGTTCAAACCTATTTGCTTGATGGTGGAACGCACCTTTTACAATGGACCTACGCAAAAGATGGCAATGCATCGCCGAATGCAGATACGGTATGGATTGATCAAGTGAGTTTTACCGGAAACTTAACTCAAAATCCTGCACCTCCCGAGACCTTGATTGGTGACGCACTTGATAACATGGCACAATCCTGGGGAAGTAGTGGCGATGCACCATGGTATTCACAAAGCACTGAATATTTCGCCGATACCGATGCGGCACAATCCGGTGTTGTTACTCCAATGGGGCACAGTTGGTTTGAAACATCAGTAACGGATATCAGCTCCGTTTCGTATTATTGGAAAGTTTCCTCAGAAGCAAACTATGATTACTTACGATTTTATATTGATGGTGCAGAGCAAGCCAAAATAAGTGGCAATGTGCCTTGGCAACAACGAACATATGCTATCCCATCAGGTACACATATATTGCGCTGGTCCTATACCAAAGATGTTGGCGTCGATGATCCTGTGGATGCTGGCTGGGTGGATCAAATTATATTTGTGAATTAGATAATGCCATTTGTGCGAGCACTGTTTAATTGAGTGCTCGCCATATTGGGCTTTAGTAATCTCTTTAATAATATATCAATTGTCCCGAAAGTATTTGCATACCTCAAATTGGGAACCGTTGGCAGCAGGGGCGCTGTCGTCGAGCGTATAGAAGTTATACCAGGACATATTATCCTGGATAGCTACGTTCTAGTGCATGAATAGCATACGACTCATTTTACCCTGCTTTTACCGTAGGTAATGTAAAGTGAAACTGTGATCCCATTCCCGATTCGCTCTCCGCCCAAATATCTCCGTGGTTTCTCTTTAGTAAATCTTTACAAAGTGGAAGCCCTAATCCAGTACCTTTTTCTCCATTGGTTCCATTGGTTGAGGTTTTTTTGTCAATAGAAAAAACGTTATTGACTTGTTCATTTGACATTCCCACACCGGTGTCACTAATTGAGACACGAAGCCTTCCATCTTGTGAACTAGTTGAAATAGTGATTGTACCATCCTTAGGGGTGAATTTAATCGCATTATTAATGAGATTTCGAATAACCGTTTTCACCATATCAGCGTCGGCATATGTTGATGTTTCCTGAATTTTTGTTTCAATGACAATCCCTTTTTCTAATGCTTTCTGTCCTAAAATATCAACGGTTTCTTGTACCAATTCCACTATAGAAATTGTCTTCATATCTGGTTCTTCCCCCTCCATTTGTAAGCGAGACCATTCAAGAAGATTTTCAAGGAGGGTAAACAAACGCTGAGCCGCTTCGTGCACATTAGAAGAATACTCAGCTAGCTTTTCTTTACTCAACGTATTGGCCTTCTGGTTTAATAAACGAGTCAAACCAAGTACGATGCTACATGGCGCCCTAAGATCGTGAGAAATAATCGAGAAAAATGTGTCTTTAACGTCAACTTCATAATTCAATTTTTCAAGTGCATCAATTTTAGCTGCATTTGCCGTTTCAAGTTTTTTATTTGATTTTTTAAGTAAAATTGAAAAGAATATAAGAACTATGATAAAGACAAATATAGAAACTACGATCAAACGATTCTGGCGCACATAATCCCACGTTGACACGTTTCCATAATTTTGAAAACTACCAACCTGTAAAGTTTGCATGAGTGTTTTAACCTAAAAAAATCACTTAAACATCCTACCTTAGTGTTATCGCACTCAGTATTTGGAAAATTCAAATTACTTTTTGATGATTTTTACCCCTCACAAATTTGATTCGGAGGATGCAACTGCCGACCATTC
>Ga0316207_10001509_pt1 | contig 28308 bp, 30 predicted proteins | sample 6weekpyrite_MG_FD_204943 | JGI IMG/M metagenome (GOLD analysis project Ga0316207, IMG submission 204943) | Microbial mat bacterial communities from mineral coupon in-situ incubated in ocean water Damariscotta River, Maine, United States -... | ecosystem: Environmental > Aquatic > Marine >...
TTTACCTTCAATGAAACTATCAAAGGTAAAGGTCTTGTTTAAAGCACTAAAATGAGCAGGAACTTGTTCTGGTGCCGTGTTAATTGAAGGGCCTTGTTGCCCATTTCGGCGCATTTTTGCAGGATCGGGTCCCGCTTCACTGGCGACATCTGTGTTGGCGGTCAGCTGACGACTACCGATTTCCAGTTGAACAGCAGGGGAATTACCCTTTACCAGCCGATCAACGGTGGCGATAATTTGCTCAATAAACTGCTCATTAACCCAATCCAGCACAAAACGATTAGGCGCAAGCAGGCGTAAACACTCGGGTTCTTCCTCTGCATGCAGGGGTCGAATCCAGGTATTGAATTGCTCGGAAGTAAGTTCACCTTCGAGATGGTTCAAACAGGCTTGCCAAAGTGGTGCTGACACCGCGTTTTTATGCTCCGTATTGGTTTTATGACGGGTCTGTGGACGCAGAAGTGTACCGCTGCAGAGAAAAGTTATCCACACCCATGTTATTGTCTGATTTTGCATTAAAAATCTTGACTTTTGATCACGATCCAAAGTAAATTGCACCGCTTTTCCGCTCCCGCCAGAGGCGTGGGCACTTTTATTGATTTACGAATGCAGGCATCGTCATGAAAAGAACTTTTCAGCCCAGTTTATTAAAGCGTAAGCGCAACCACGGTTTTCGTGCTCGTATGGCAACGAAAGCAGGTCGCAAAATTATTAACGCCCGTCGTGCTAAGGGTCGCGCTTCACTGAGCGCTTAATAGATCATGTCGTATTTTGACTCTGTGCAAATTACGACGTTGTCTTAAAGATTCTCAGTTCCCTTCGGTCGTGAGTGAATTCGGTTTCAACCGTCGTCTCAGGATCATTAGTCCGGCCGACTATCAACGTGTTTTTTCGAAACCCATTAAATCCGCAAGTTCAGCGTTTACTGTTTTAGCAACGCAAAATGATTTGCAGTGCCCCCGGTTGGGCTTAGCTATTGCGAAAAAACATATGCGTCGTGCTGTTGATAGAAATCGTATTAAACGTCAAATCCGCGAGAGTTTTCGTCAATATAAAGATACACTACCCGCGGTTGATGTGGTTGTATTAGCAAAGCACCTTACAAATAAAAAAACCAATACCGAATTAGCTAAGGTTTTAAAAGATCATTGGCAAAATCTGGTAAAACAATGCGCAAAGTTTTCTTAATATTAATACGTGGGTATCAAATCGTATTAAGCCCGATAATGGGCCAGAGCTGTCGGTTTTATCCGACCTGTTCCTGTTATGCGCATACCGCGATAGAAAGGTATGGAGTAATTAAGGGAAGTTACATGGCGGTTAAAAGAATTTTGTGTTGTCATCCCTGGCATCCCGGTGGAATGGATCCGGTGCCTGAATTAAAGAATGAATTAAAGAATGAATTAAAGAAGAAGTAATATGGAAACGATTCGTACAATGTTGTTTGCCGCACTGGCACTGGTTCTGTTCATGATGTATCAGGCTTGGCAAGAAGATTTTGCACCGGTTGAAACGGCGTCAGTTGCTGCAACCTCTACAACAAACCCTGCGGCACAGCCCCCATCAGATGCGCCCGCAGTACCGGTTGATTCGGTAGCCCCTGCTTCATCTGTTCCACAAATTGCATCAACTGTGATACCGCAAGGTCAAAGCATTCAAGTTAAAACTGATGTTTACGATATTGTGATTGATACACGTGGTGGCGATATTGTTAAAACCAGATTACGTAACTACCCAGATTCAACAGACGAGGATTCAGAAGCCTTTTTGTTGATGGATAATGGCAAATCACATTTGTTTATTGCACAAAGCGGTCTGTTGGCAAAAGGAAGTCCGGATCATACCAGTGTGTATTCTGCAGAAGCAGCACAGTACAGCATGCAAGAGGGTGAAGATTCATTAAAAGTAACTTTATTCTGGCAAGGCCAAAACGGTTTACGTGTTAATAAAGTTTATACCTTCTATCGAGGCCGTTACGATTTTGATCTGGATTACCAGGTTGCTAACAACACTCGCCAACCTTGGCAAGGAAGTGTTTACCGTCAATATAAACGTGGTGAATACACGGGCGTTGAAACATCGAGCTTTATTTATACTTATTCAGGTGGCGTAGTTTCTAATGCAGAAAACCCATATGAAAAAGTTGATTACGATGACATGAAAGATGCAAATCTGAAGCTGGAAATGACTGGCGGCTGGGTTGCAATGATTCAACATTATTTTCTTGCTGCCTGGATCCCGGATGCAAAAGAAACCAATCATGTTTACACCAAATTTACCAATGATAAGAATTATGTCATTGGTATGGTGACACCCGCACACATAATTGCAGCCGGTGAAAGCAAAACATTAAATACGCGATTATTTGTTGGGCCAAAACTACAAAGTCAATTGGCAACGGCAGCGCCGAATCTTGGTTTAACCGTAGACTATGGTTGGTTAACTATTCTGGCAGATCCTCTATTTTGGCTAATGGAATGGTTTTATGCTTTGTTTGGTAACTGGGGTTGGGCAATTATTGCTGTTACCGCGGTTATTAAATTAGTTTTCTTTAAGCTAAGTGAAACCAGTTATCGTTCAATGGCTAAATTACGCGTTGTAACACCACGTCTTAATACTTTAAAAGAACGCTATGGTGATGATAAAGCCGGTTTCCAGAAAGCGATGATGAAGATGTATCAGGAGGAAAAGATTAATCCTCTTGGTGGTTGTTTACCGATATTAATTCAGATCCCGGTGTTTATCGCATTATATTGGGTATTGCTGGAAAGTGTCGAAATGCGTCAAGCACCGTTTATTTTATGGCTAACTGATTTATCTAAAGCAGATCCTTATTTTATATTGCCATTACTAATGGGTGCGACGATGTTAATACAACAACGTCTTAACCCGGCACCTTTGGATCCGATCCAAAAGAAAGTCATGGGCATGCTACCCATTGTGTTTACCGTGTTCTTTGCTTTTTTCCCATCAGGTCTAGTGTTGTACTGGGTGGTGAACAATGCTCTGTCGATTGCTCAACAATGGGTGATTACTAAACGCATTGAGTCTGGCGAGACCAAATAAAACGGCAGCGATAATAAATGAATAACGACACCATCGCGGCTCTGGCAACACCACCGGGTCGCGGTGGTGTCGGTGTTGTTCGTGTATCGGGTTCTTCTGTCACGTCCATTGCAGAATCAATATTGGGTTCATGTCCCAAGCCACGCCAGGCAGTATTAAAGAAATTTCTCGATAGTGATGCGAACAGTATCGATAGTGGTTTGGCACTTTTTTTCCCTGGTCCCAATTCTTTCACCGGTGAAGACGTACTTGAATTGCAAGGCCATGGTGGCCGTGTCGTGATGGATATGCTGCTGGCGCGTTTATTTGAATTGGGTGCCCGCCCTGCTCGTCCTGGTGAATTTTCAGAGCGCGCTTTTTTAAATGACAAAATAGATTTAGCACAAGCAGAAGCGATTGCCGATTTGATTGATAGCGGCAGTAGTGAAGCAGCCAGAGCAGCAATGCGATCTCTGCAAGGAGAGTTTTCACGACGCGTACATGAGTTGGCAGAGCAAATGCTGTATTTGCGTATGTATGTGGAAGCGGCTATTGATTTTCCGGAAGAAGAAATAGATTTTCTAGCAGATTCAAAATTACAGCAGCGTATTGTTGAGTGTCAGCAAACCATGCAGCATTTGTTAACAGATACTGAACAAGGTTGTGTTTTACGTGAAGGATTAGTGTTGGTAATTGCTGGTTTACCCAATGCCGGTAAATCAAGTTTACTTAATGCATTGGCTGGACGTGATACGGCTATTGTTACAGATATTCCCGGCACGACGCGTGATGTCTTACGTGAACACATTCAATTAAATGGATTACCGCTGGAAATAATTGATACCGCCGGTTTACGCGATAGCGATGATAGTATTGAAAAAGAAGGCGTGAAACGCGCCTGGGCAGAAATACAACAAGCTGATCGTTTGTTGTTTGTGATTGATGAAACCATCGGTGTGGATGTTGATACGCAATCATTATTAGAGCAACTCCCCGCGCAAATGCCGCGCACCATCGTGCATAATAAGATTGATCTGGCAGAGCACGAACCGGGTGTGGTGATGGAAAATGAACAAACACATGTTTATGTGTCAGCCAAGTCAGGTGCTGGCTTAGAAGCATTAAGCAAGCATCTACAGGCTTGTGCAGGCTATCGAGAAGCGGGAAGCGATTCGTTTAGTGCAAGACGTCGGCATTTAGATGCACTACGCCGTGCTGCGGATTTTGTTAACAAGGGCGTTGATGCTCTGCAACAGCAACAGGCTGGAGAATTAGTTGCTGAAGATCTACGTCTTGCTCATCAGGAATTAGGCAGTATTACTGGCGAAGTAAGTAGTGATGATTTGTTGGGCGAGATATTTAGCAGTTTTTGTATTGGTAAATAACGCGCAGCGTTGTTCATGCTGAACTACACTTGCAACAGGTTTAGGTAATTAAACGATTATGTACGCAGAACATGCATTTGATGTGATTGTTATTGGTGGCGGCCATGCCGGTACCGAGGCTGCGCTTGCCTCGGCGCGAAGTGGTGCGAAGACGCTGTTACTAACGCACAACATCGACACTTTGGGTCAGATGAGCTGTAACCCCGCAATTGGCGGCATTGGTAAAGGTCATTTGGTTAAAGAAGTGGATGCGCTCGGCGGTATCATGGCCAAAGCAACCGATAAGGCTGGTATTCAATTTCGAACTTTAAATGCCCGTAAAGGCCCAGCAGTACGTGCAACCCGTGCCCAGGCTGATCGGGTGTTATACAAACAAGCCATTCGGCTTGTGTTGGAAAACCAGCAAAACCTGAGTATTTTTCAACAAGCGGCAGACGATCTGATCATGGATGGTGACCGCGTGGCGGGTGTTGTGACGCAAATGGGTTTGAAGTTTACCGCGCCTGCCGTGGTACTGACCGTGGGGACTTTTTTAGGTGGCCGGATTCATATTGGTGAAGCAAACTATCAAGGCGGTCGAGCCGGCGATCCGCCATCGAATGCCTTGTCTGAACGCTTACGTGAAATGCCATTTCGGGTTGAGCGCCTGAAAACCGGTACGCCACCACGCATTGATGGCCGCACCATTAATTACAGTGAACTGGCAGAACAGCCCGGTGATACCCCGTTACCGGTGTTTTCATATATGGGATCAGTGGCTGATCATCCTGAACAAGTGTCTTGCCACATTACTTACACTAGCGAACAAACCCATGATTTAATCCGTGCCGGGCTAGATCGCTCTCCGATGTACACCGGTGTAATTGAAGGGGTTGGGCCGCGTTATTGTCCGTCGATTGAAGACAAAGTGGTGCGCTTTGCGGATAAAGATTCACATCAGATTTTCATTGAACCGGAAGGCTTAAATACTCATGAAGTGTATCCGAATGGGATTTCGACCAGCCTGCCTTATGATGTACAAGAAGCGTTCGTGCGTTCGATTAAAGGTTTTGAAAAGGCGCATATAACTCGACCGGGTTATGCGATTGAATATGACTTTTTTGATCCACGTGATTTAAAAGCCTCATTGGAAACCAAACATGTGCCGGGTTTATTTTTTGCCGGTCAAATTAACGGCACTACCGGCTATGAAGAAGCTGCAGCACAAGGTCTAATCGCCGGTTTGAATGCTTCACGCCAAACGCGAAGTCAGGAAGCCTGGACGCCGCGTCGAGACGAAGCTTATATCGGTGTATTAATTGACGATTTAATAACGCGTGGCACCAATGAACCTTACCGCATGTTCACGAGTCGCGCTGAATATCGATTATTGTTGCGTGAAGACAATGCGGATTTACGTTTAACCGAACAAGGGCGCGAAGTCGGTTTGGTTGATGAGAGCCGTTGGCAGGCCTTTAATGAATATCGTCAAGGGGTTGATGCTGAACAGCAACGCTTACAATCTTTGGTTGTTCAGCCTGATGCTATCGATAAGGAAGATGCCAAGCGTGTTTTAGGGCAGAGTTTGTCACGTGAAACACGCGCACTGGAAATATTACGTCGACCAGATGTTGATTATGACGAATTAGTTGCATTGCCAGCGATTGGGCGCAAAGTGGATGATCCTCGTATTGCTGCTCAAGTGGATGTACAAGCTAAATATTCAGGTTATATAGGCCGCCAGCATGATGAAATTGCGAAATTAAAAAACAATGAAGCCAGAGCCCTGCCTGATGAAATGGATTATTCCGCGGTTAAAGGCTTATCAGCGGAAGTCAGACAAAAATTCATTGATACGCGTCCACAAACAATCGCTCAGGCTGCCAGAATTCCGGGTGTTACACCTGCGGCGATTTCATTATTATTGGTGCATTTGAAAAAACGTGCCTAGGCACTGGAAGAATAACGAACATTGTTGATATTCTGTGGTCAGAAGTTTGCACAAGATAAAAAATACTTCCATAACTATTATAAAAATAAGCATGACAAGGAGCTAAGCCATGACACGTTCATTAATTATTGCCGCTATATTATCGATGACTTCACTCACTACTTCGGTTGCTGTTGCTGATAACAAGGGCATGATCACTAAATCAAGTAAATTCAGTGTTACAGAAACACTTAACCGTTTGGAAAATGTGTTAAAGAAAAAAGGTATTACGATTGTGACACGTTGGAGTCATGATGCTGGTGCGAATAAAAATAAAATTCCATTGCGCCCTACAGAATTACTTTTATTTGGTAACCCTAAACTGGGTTCGCACATGTTCACCAGTAACCAGACTGCAGGCATCGATTTACCAATGAAAGCATTGGCCTGGGAAGATGCTAAAGGTCGTGTTTGGTTAACTTACAATGATCCGGCTTATATTGCTTCACGTCATAATATTAGCGATCGTGCCAAGATTGTTAAGAAAATGACGGGTGCTTTAAACAAATTAACAGGTATTGCTACAGGTGCTATTAAGCCTAAGTAAGCACTTACTTACAGTTGTTTAAATATGTCATCCGTACCTCAGCCAGATAACTTAGAAAGACAACTGGCTGAGGGCTTACTGTCACTCGATTGTAAGCTGGATGATGATATTCAAACCAAGCTGATTCAATATATTGTTCTGCTTGATAAGTGGAACAAAACCTACAATCTCACCGCTGTGCGCGATATTCAAAAAATGGTCGCGCAACATTTATTAGACTCACTCAGTGTAAATACTTACTTACAAGGTAAGTACGTGCTTGATGTGGGTACCGGTGCAGGTTTGCCGGGTATTCCTCTGGCGTTGGCTAACCCTGATAAAGAATTTGTACTACTTGATAGTGCAATGAAGCGAACCCGGTTTGTTTTGCAGGCGGTGGGCGAACTGGGGTTGAAAAATGTTCAGGTCGTGCAAAGTCGAATCGAAGATTATCAACCAGAACAGTTATTCGATACGATTATTTCACGTGCGTTTACCGCGATGGAAGATTTTGTTAGTGCGACACAACATCTTTGTGTTGCTAAGGGTCAGCTGCTGGCTATGAAGGGTCGGTTTCCTGCCCAAGAAATCAACAGCTTGCCTGATGAATGGCACATAAAGTCGGAATCACTTGAAGTTCCCAATGTAAATGCAGAACGCCACATTGTGATATTAGTCCGTAAATAAACCAAAGATCATCTTGCATGTTCGGCGCAGACGGGAGAGACTAGTCGGCCCGTTTGAGGAACGTGTTGATCAAAAAAGCAGCAGTCCTCTCGGTGAATAATTCAGGCAATAAATTAATAGAGTGTTAAAAAAACACCATGGCTCGTATATTCGCAATTACTAATCAGAAAGGCGGCGTTGGCAAGACAACAACGTGTGTCAATTTGGCTGCGTCACTCGCTATAACAAAACGTCGGGTTTTGTTAATCGATCTGGATCCACAAGGTAATGCCACCATGGGTTGTGGCGTGGACAAACATGATGTGCCCCTGTCAGCTTGTGATGTATTGCTCGGTGAAGCATCGGTTGCAGAGGCAGTGGTTAAGACCGAAATAGAAAATCTAGCGGTAATACCTAGTAATAGTGATTTAACAGCAGCCGAAGTGGCCTTAATGAATACCGAGGGTCGCGAACGCCGTCTTAGCGACGCCCTTAGTGTAGAAAGCGATAATTACGATTATGTACTGATTGATTGTCCACCTTCTCTTAACATGTTGACCTTGAATGCCTTAACGGCAGCACAGGGCGTTATTATCCCTATGCAGTGTGAATATTATGCGCTGGAAGGTTTGTCGGCATTAGTAGAAACCATTGAACAACTCCGTGCATCAGTGAATCCAGAACTTGAAATTGAAGGCCTGCTTAGAACGATGTTCGATCCACGTAATCGGCTCGCCAATGATGTGTCGACACAATTGAATACGCATTTTGGCGATAAAGTTTACCGAACATTAATACCAAGAAATATCCGGCTCGCAGAGGCGCCAAGCCATGGACTGCCCGTCATTATGTACGACAAGTCTTCACGGGGTGCGGTGGCTTATCTTGCATTAGCCGGTGAAATTTTACGTCGTGAAGAACAACAGCAACAAGTCGTCGCCGAGGCCACAGGCTAGGCATTTATTTAGGGATTTTTAATAACATCATGGTAGCGAAAAAACGAGGATTAGGCCGCGGTCTGGATGCTTTATTGGGTAGCGCAGCCATTGCTGCGACCAATAATGAACCTGTTGCAGAAAGTGAACTGCGACATCTTGCGGTCGATCTGATGCAGCGTGGTAAATACCAGCCACGTGTTGATATGCATAATGATAGTTTGCAGGAGCTGGCAGATTCAATTCGTGCTCAAGGCGTTGTACAACCTATCGTGGTACGCCCGATTGGTGGCGGTAAATACGAGATTATTGCAGGTGAACGCCGTTGGCGTGCCAGCCAAATAGCCGGTTTACATGAAATTCCAGCCGTTGTGCGCGATGTACCGGATTCTGCCGCGGTGGCGATTGCGTTGATTGAAAATATTCAGCGTGAAAACCTAAACCCGATTGAAGAAGCACGCGCATTACAGCGTTTACTCAATGAATTTGATATGACTCATCAACAAGCGGCTGAGGCGGTGGGACGTTCTCGTGCAGCGGTGTCTAATTTATTACGCTTACAGGAGCTCAACGATCAGGTTCAGCAAATGCTGGTGAAAGGTGAGTTGGAAATGGGTCATGGTCGCGCCTTGCTTGGCTTACGTGGCGCAGCTCAGTTAGCGGCGGCAACAAAAGTGGCTCAAAAAGGCCTGTCTGTACGCGAAACAGAGCAAATGGTGCGTCGAGAAACAGAAAGTGAAAAACGTGCTAAACCTAAAACGACACATGTTGATCCAGATATCAAACGATTCCAGGATCAGTTATCTGAGAAGCTGGGTGCAAAAGTGTTAATTCAACATTCTGCACGGGGTAAAGGTAAACTAGTTATCGATTACAACAGCCTAGATGAACTGGATGGGATCTTAGGGCATATCAAGTAGTTGGCCGATCATTTAATTTCCTACTTAGATAGTAAACTATTAAATAGTCAGGGTTTATAGCACTATCATTGACCCTGTCTATCCGAATCTATATACTTCGCGCCCGTACTCACCTCCTGTTTTAACTTAAGATACAGGCTGGTTAGAGGTTATAGTGAATTAACTTCAATACAGTACGGCAAAATGAAACCGATGTTATGCGCAGACAACTGATTTTCATAGGGATATTTGTTGGACTTGCTGCAGGCACTGCCTTCTATATAAAAGGTGGTATTGGAATAGTCGCGGTACTATTTGGTAGCGGCATTTCATTGAACAATATGTTTTTGCAACACCGCTTCATGCGACGGGCAAAAAGCCAGGCGCGGGCAGATGCAGAAAAAAACTTGCGACTTATGATGAGTTGCTCGATACAGAGATTTATAGCGACAGTTGTGTTGTTCGCACTCGGAATGGGTGCATTACAGCTGCCTCCACTCGCACTTATAGGCGGGTTTGGTGTGGCGCTGATAGCACAATATGTCGGTGACCCGAATTTTAAAACTTTGAGAACGTGAGATCATGGCTGGAGAAACATCAACCGGTTATATCAAGCACCATCTACAGAACCTGACATACGGCCAAAACCCGACAACAGGTAATTGGGAGCTTGCACAATCAGCAGCCGAAGCTAAGGCAATGGGCTTCTGGGCAATTCATGTTGACACATTATTCTGGTCAATGGCGCTGGGTGTTTTATTTCTATTTCTTTTCCACAAGGTTGCAAGACGTGCTACGGCGGGGATTCCGGGTGGTTTGCAAAACTTCGCTGAATGGATTGTTGAATTTATCGATACCAGTGTTCGTGGATCCTTTAGTAGTAAGAACGACCTTGTTGCACCATTGGCACTGACCATCTTTATCTGGGTGTTCCTGATGAACTTCATGGATTTAATCCCGGTTGACCTAATACCTTGGTTGACACATGCAGCGGGTGTTGAGTTTATGAAGGTGGTTCCAACAACAGATCCGAATGCAACCTTCGGTATGGCAATTGGCGTATTTTTGCTAACTATTTACTACAGTATTAAGAACAAAGGTTTGGGCGGTTTTGCTGCTGAATTGACCTTGCACCCGTTTGAATCAAAGAACATAGTACTTAAAATTATCCTGATACCAGTTAATTTTTTCCTTGAGTTCGTTTCATTGATTGCTAAGCCAGTCTCATTGGCACTACGTCTGTTCGGTAATATGTACGCCGGTGAAATGATCTTTATCCTGATTGCAATTATGTTGCAGGCTGGATTGGTTTTGGGAGCATTTGGTAGCTTGCTGCAACTTGGCTGGGCTATTTTCCATATCCTCGTTATTACATTACAAGCGTTTATCTTTATGACGTTGACGATCGTTTATATGGATATGGCACATACCGATCATTAAATTCAAATTTAAAACATTTATTTATTAACTTTTATTTATATTAGAAAGAACAGGAGATAATCATGGAATCAGCACTGCTTTATATCGCCGGCGCATTAATGATGGGTCTGGGCGCACTGGGTGCCGCTGTAGGTATTGGTGTTTTGGGTGGACGCTTCCTAGAAGGTGCTGCACGTCAGCCTGAACTTATCCCGATGCTGCGTACGCAGTTCTTCATTGTTATGGGTCTGGTCGACGCGGTTCCTATGATCGCCGTTGGTCTAGCTATGTACGTTCTGTTCGCTGTTGCCTAAATTATTGAGCACAACGCACTTAACAACATACGTTTCGTAAGCGAAACCATATATTCGGGGTTATCAAGATGAATATTAATTTAACACTGATTGTGCAGATGGTTACCTTTGGGGTATTCGTTATTTTCTGCATGAAATATGTGTGGCCTCCTATCATGAATGCTCTGCACGAACGCAAGACCAAGATTGCTGATGGACTTGCTGCAGCAGAACGTGGTGTACATGAACAGGAGCTAGCCGAAAAGCATGCTGCTGAACATTTGCATAAAGCTAAAGAGCAGGCATCAGAAATTATTAGCAGAGCTGAAAAACGTGCATCAGAAATCGTTGACGAGTCTAAAAATGAAGCTCGTGAAGAAGGTGCTCGACTGGTCGCTGCTGCTAAAGCTGAGATTGATCAGGAAGTGCAACGTGCGAAGGAATCTTTACGAGCTGATCTGGGTGTAATCGTTATCAGTGGCGCAGAAAAAATTCTTGAACGTGAAGTGGATGCCGCTGCGCATGACGACATGATTAAGAAATTAGCGGCACAGATCTGAGGCTAGTTAATAATGTCTGAACTTAATACAGTCGCACGTCCTTACGCACAGGCAGCTTTTGATTTGGCTCGTGAAGCTGATTCGTTAGCAAAATGGTCTGAGATGTTAGGCTTTGCTTCGGTCGTTTCAGCTGATGATGCAATGTGTGAAGCGATTGATAGTCCGAGTTTATCAGTGTCTGAACAGGCAGATTTATTCATTCAAGTCTGTGATGACAAGCTAGACGATGAGGGTCGTAACTTTGTTAAGTTATTAGCTGAAAATCGTCGTTTGACATTGTTTCCGGAAATCGCTGCACTTTATGAAGACTTGCGCGCAGATGCCGAAGGCACACTGGAAGCAATTGTTACTAGTGCCAAGCCAATATCAGATGAACAGCAGCAAGAAATGGCTAGTGCATTAAAGGCGCGCTTTAACCGTGAGGTTGTTCTACAGGTTGAAGTTGACGAAAGCATTGTCGGTGGTGCGATTATTCGTGCGGGCGATACTGTCATTGACGGCAGCGTTCGTAGCAAATTAGAAAAGTTTGCACACGCACTTATTTAGAATTTTATATTTTTAGAAAATTGACCGGGTGAGCGGCAACACCGCCACATCAAGAGGAAAAGTTATGCAACAACTTAATCCATCTGAAATCAGCGAGCTGATTAAGCAACGCATCAAGAATTTTGAAGCGACTGCTGAAGCGCGTAACGAAGGTACTGTCGTCAGTCTGACTGATGGTATTGCGCGTATTCATGGACTAGCCGATGCGATGCAGGGTGAAATGATTGAATTCCCTGGCAACGTATACGGTATGGCACTTAACCTGGAACGCGACTCTGTTGGTGCGGTAATCCTTGGTGATTATAAAAACATCTCAGAAGGCGACAAAGTTAAATGTACAGGTCGTATTCTTGAGGTTCCAGTTGGTAAAGGCTTGCTAGGACGTGTTGTTGATTCTCTTGGTACACCGATTGATGGTAAAGGTGACATTGCTTCAGATGAGATGTCACCAATTGAAAAAGTTGCACCAGGCGTAATTGAACGTAAGTCAGTTGATCAACCTGTGCAAACAGGGTTGAAAGCGATTGATGCCATGGTGCCAGTGGGACGTGGTCAACGTGAATTAATTATTGGTGACCGTCAAACTGGTAAAACAGCGGTTGCGATTGATGCCATTATTAACCAAAAAGGTACCGGCGTAACGTGTGTTTATGTGGCGATTGGTCAAAAAGCATCTTCTATCGCTGGCGTAGTACGTAAGCTAGAAGAACATGGGGCATTGGAACACACTATTATTGTTGCAGCGGCAGCCTCTGATTCGGCGGCGATGCAGTACATTGCGCCTTACTCAGGTTGTACCATGGGTGAATACTTCCGTGACCGTGGTGAAGATGCACTGATTATTTACGATGATTTGACTAAACAAGCATGGGCTTACCGTCAGGTTTCACTATTGTTGAAACGTCCACCAGGTCGTGAAGCTTACCCGGGTGATGTTTTCTACTTGCATTCACGTTTACTTGAACGCTCTTCACGTATCAATGCTGATGAAGTTGAACGTTTAACGAATGGTGAAGTAAAAGGTAAAACAGGTTCATTGACTGCCCTGCCGATTATTGAAACACAGGCGGGTGACGTATCTGCATTCGTACCCACCAACGTAATTTCAATTACCGATGGTCAAATCTTCCTGGAGTCTGATTTGTTTAACTCGGGTATTCGTCCGGCGATTAACGCGGGTCTTTCTGTATCACGTGTAGGTGGTGCAGCACAGACTAAGGTTATTAAGAAACTCGGTGGTGGTGTTCGTTTGGCGCTGGCTCAATATCGTGAATTAGCGGCTTTCGCACAGTTTGCATCTGACCTTGATGAAGCAACACGTAACCAGATTGAACGTGGTCAACGTGTTACTGAATTAATGAAACAAAAACAATACAGTCCTTTATCAGTAGCTGAAATGGCGACGTCATTGTACGCCGCTAACGAAGGCTTTATTGATGATGTTGATGTAAACAAGGTTGTAGACTTTGAAGCAGCCTTAATAAGTTACATGAACAGCAGCCAAACTGCTTTGATTGCGAAAATCAATGAAAGCGGTGACTGGAATGATGAAATCGAAGCTGAATTAAAAGCAGCTATCGAAGACTTCAAAGCAAACAACTCTTACTAATTATCAGACGCGGATAAAGCAATGGCTGGCGGAAAAGAAATTCGTACTAAGATCGAGAGTGTTCAAAATACTCAGAAGATCACCAGTGCAATGGAAATGGTTGCTGCGAGTAAAATGCGCAAGGCTAAAGAGCGTATGGAAGCAGCTCGTCCTTACGCTGAAAAAATGCGTGAAGTTGTTGGACATCTTGCCAATGCACACCCTGAATACAAACATCCGTTCATGATTGAACGTGAAGTTAAACGGGTTGGTTATATTGTTGTTTCATCAGACCGTGGCTTATGTGGTGGTTTGAATATTAATATATTCAAAGCAGTACTTGCTTCTATGAAAGAATGGGATGACAAGGGTATTGACGTTGATGTTTGCACCATTGGTAAAAAGGCGGGTAGTTTCTTTGCACGTCTTAATGGCAACATTGTCGGTAATCTTACTGACTACGGCGATTCACCACGTGCTCATGAATTAATTGGTACGGTCAAGGTGATGTTAGATGCCTACTACGAAGGCAAGATAGATCGTTTGTTCCTGGTATTTAACGACTTTGTTAATACCATGACACAAGAGGCACATGTTGAGCAGTTACTACCATTGCCGGCTGAAGACAATGAAGATCTCAAACATCACTGGGATTACATTTATGAACCTGATGCGAAGAACGTACTTGATAGCTTATTAATGCGTTACATCGAATCATTGGTTTACCAGGGTGTGGTAGAAAATATTGCATGTGAAATGTCGGCAAGAATGATCGCGATGAAGAGCGCGACGGATAATGCTGGCGATATTATTGATGAATTGCAGCTGATATATAACAAAGCTCGTCAGGCGGCAATTACACAGGAAATTTCCGAAATCGTCAGTGGCGCTGCCGCTGTTTAAGCTTTCGATACTAAAGAATTCAGATTAAAGAGGATACGAAGATGAGTGCTGGCAACGTTGTGGAAGTAATTGGTGCCGTTGTTGATGTGGAATTCCCACGTGACAGTGTGCCTAAAATCTACGATGCGCTGAAACTTGAAGACAAGGGTTTAACTCTTGAAGTTCAGCAGCAACTCGGTGACGGTATTGTACGTACCATTGCTATGGGAACCACCGACGGTTTACGTCGTGGCGAAAGCGTTTCAAATACAGGCGAAGCGATTCAGGTTCCTGTTGGTCAAAAGACACTGGGACGTATTATGGATGTACTCGGTAACCCGGTTGATAACGCTGGTGACATCGGTGCTGAAAAGACCATGCCTATCCATCGTGAGCCACCTGCGTTTGATGAGCAGGCAAGTACAGTCGAAATCCTTGAAACCGGCGTAAAAGTTATTGACTTGATTATGCCTATCGCCAAGGGCGGTAAGATTGGTCTATTCGGTGGTGCGGGTGTTGGTAAGACCGTAACACTAATGGAGCTGATTCGTAACATCGCCGTAGAACACAGTGGCTTCTCAGTATTCGCCGGTGTTGGTGAGCGTACTCGTGAAGGTAACGATTTCTACTACGAAATGGAAGAAGGTGGCGTACTTGATAAAGTAGCCCTGGTTTACGGTCAGATGAATGAGCCTCCTGGTAACCGTTTACGTGTTGCCTTGACAGGTTTGACTATGGCAGAACATTTCCGTGACGAAGGTCGTGATGTATTGATGTTCATTGATAACATCTACCGTTACACATTGGCCGGTACCGAAGTATCAGCACTATTGGGTCGTATGCCATCAGCGGTGGGTTATCAGCCTACGCTTGCTGAGGAAATGGGTGTACTGCAAGAACGTATTACATCAACCAAGACCGGTTCGATTACCTCGTTCCAGGCGGTATACGTACCTGCGGATGATTTAACCGATCCATCTCCTGCTACAACCTTCGCCCACTTGGATGCAACATTGGTACTGTCTCGTCAAGTTGCTGAATTAGGTATCTATCCTGCGGTTGATCCACTGGATTCAACATCACGTCAGTTAGATCCATTAGTCGTTGGTCAAGAACACTATGACGTTGCTCGTGGTGTTCAGGGTTTACTACAGCGTTATAAAGAATTGAAAGACATCATCGCGATTTTGGGTATGGATGAATTATCTGAAGAAGATAAACAAGCTGTATCACGTGCTCGTAAGATTCAACGCTACTTGTCACAACCTTTCTTCGTTGCGGAAGTATTCACCGGCGCACAAGGTAAGTATGTTTCTTTGAAAGACACATTAGCTGCGTTTAAGGGTATTCTCAACGGCGATTACGATTCACTGCCTGAGCAAGCTTTCTACATGGTTGGCGGTATTGAAGAAGTTGTTGAAAAAGCGAAAACGCTTTAACGCTTTCTTGAGGCATTAATAAATGGCAATGACAACACACGTTAATATCGTTAGTGCAGAGGAAGAAATTTTTTCAGGTACTGCAGAAATGGTATTTGCTCCAGCGATAATGGGTGAAGTGGGTATTGCTCCACGTCATACACCAATGCTGACGCCACTTAAAGCTGGTGAAGTCCGTTTACAAACTGCTGGAAAAGAAGAACAGTTTTTCTACGTTTCGGGCGGAATGCTCGAAGTGCAGCCACATGTTGTGACGGTACTCGCTGATACTGCAATACGCGCACATGATCTTGATGAAGCCGCAGCACTTGAAGCACAAAAACGCGCAGAAGCAGCATTGAAAGACAGTGCTGGTAAAGTTGATTATGCTAAAGCTCAAGCTGAATTGGCTGAAGCAATGGCTCAGTTAAAAGCGATTGATTATCTTCGTAAAACAAAACGCTAATTGTTAATTCATCGAAGAATTAACAGTGAGTGCGTTAGTAACAAAGAATAAGCTTGTTACCATTACTTACCTTATTAAAGATGAGAATGGTGAAACAATCGAACAAAATGACGTACCCGTTAGTTATGTTCATGGTGTAGGAAGTGACATATTACCTGCATTAGAAACAGCCTTAAGCGGTCATCAAGAAAACGATATTGTTAAAGTCTCTATTTCCTCCGAACAAGGCTTTGGTCACTATGATCCAGAGCTGACTTTTTCTGATAGCCTCGATAATGTTCCAAAAGAATTTCGTTATGTCGGTGCGCAGGCAAAGTTTCAAGATGATCGGGGTGAAGAAAAAACCTTTACTGTTAGTAAAATCGAAGCTAACACCTTAACACTGGATGCCAACCACCCCTTTGCGGGTAAAACAACAAACTTTGAAGTGACTATTCACGATATACGTGATGCCAGTGACGAAGAAATTGCCAATAAAGCACCAACACAACTTTTTGATGTTGATATCATGGATCCAGCAATCGGTGTTCCACACTGATTGCAGAGATTAGTTTGTACCTCGTGGCCTTTTCCGCAACAATAGCCTTATGAATTGTTCAGTTATTATTCTTGCTGCTGGTCAAGGTTCGCGGATGCGCTCTGCCTTGCCAAAAGTCTTGCACCAATTAGCACATCGCAGTTTGTTGGCGCATGTATGGGCTGCCGCTGAGCGTCTGAAACCTGAAAATATCTGCATTGTTTATGGTCACGGTGGTGATAAGGTTCGTCAACATTTAGAAAATGAATCAGTAGAATGGGCAGAGCAAGCGGAACAACTTGGCACGGGGCATGCGGTGGCTCAGGCAATCCCGAAAATCGCTGATTCAGGTAAGGTATTGATTTTATATGGTGATGTACCCTTAATAAGAACAACATCGCTGGAAGCAATGTTGCAAGAATGTTCTGATTCAGCAATGAGTCTATTAACTATTGAGCTGGATGATCCACAGGGCTATGGAAGAATTGTGCGAAATGAGGATCATCAGGTAACCAGTATCGTCGAGCATAAGGATGCAACAGAACAACAATTAGCCATTCAGGAGATCAATACTGGTATTATGTGCGTGCCAGCGGCGAAGTTAAGCACATGGTTGAGCAAATTGAGTAATAATAATGCTCAGGGTGAATACTATTTAACAGATATCATCGCCATGGCCGTCGATGATAAAATAAAAATTAATACGGTATCGGCAATTAACTCCCATGAAGTGGAAGGCGTTAACGACCGAATACAATTAGCACGTCTTGAAAGGTACTATCAGGCTATGCAAGCAGAAAAGCTTATGCAACAAGGTGTTACGCTTCGTGATCCAGCGCGTGTTGATGTGCGCGGAGAGATTAGCTGTGGTCAGGATGTGGTGATTGATATTAACGTCATTATCGAAGGTAATGTAGATATTGGTGATAATGTTCAAATTGGTCCGAATGTTATTTTAAAAGATTGCAGTATCGGTGCTGGAAGCATTATTGAAGCAAACTGTGTCATTGAGCAATCAATAGTCGGTGAAAAATGTAACGTGGGTCCGTTCGCACGTTTACGTCCAGGTGCCAAACTTGCAAATAACGCCAAGGCCGGTAATTTTGTTGAAATTAAAAATGCCGAGATTGGTGAAGGCAGTAAAGTAAATCATTTAAGTTACATTGGTGATACCAGTATGGGCGCAGACGTGAATGTTGGCGCCGGAACGATCACGTGTAATTATGATGGCGCAAATAAACATCGTACTATTATTGGAGATAATGCTTTTATTGGTTCGAATACAGCCATGGTTGCACCGATAGAAGTGGGTACGGGAGCAACAATTGGTGCAGGTAGTACACTGACAACTGATGCTGAGGAAGATGCCTTGACTCTGACGCGCAGTAAACAAAAGACAATAACGGCTTGGAAAAGACCGGTGAAAGATAAATAATATGTGCGGTATTGTTGGAGCTATAGCAGAACGAAATGTTTTACCAATTTTATTGGAAGGCCTGCGTCGCTTAGAATATCGTGGTTATGATTCTGCCGGCATTGCTCTGGTAGATTCCAGCGAATGTATTGCCAGAGTGCGTAGTCAGGGCAAAGTTAAAAATTTGCAAGCGTTACTTGAACAACAGCCTGTTACGGGTAGTCTGGGTATTGCCCATACTCGTTGGGCAACACATGGTAAACCCAGTGATAAAAATGCCCATCCGCACGTTTGTAAAAAAAGTGTGGCCGTCGTTCATAATGGCATTATTGAAAATCATCAGTCACTTCGTGCAGAACAAATTAAACATGGCCATCATTTTACATCACAAACAGATACGGAAGTGATTGTTCATGCTGTGCATGACCATGTTGAACAAGGTAAAGATTTATTTGATGCGGTGCGGGCTACCACAGAACAGCTCGATGGGGCTTACGCATTAGGGGTTATTAGCAATACCGAAAAAAATAGAATGATTGTGACACGCAGTGGCAGTCCTTTAGTTATAGGTATTGGTGAGGGTGAAAATTATATTGCATCGGACATGGCTGCCCTATTACCTGTAACGCAGCAGTTCATTATTCTTGAAGAAGGTGACATAGCTGAAATTACTACAAACTCTGTAAAGGTGTTTGATGCTGATGGTAATTCCGTTAAGCGTAAAACGCATATAAGTGAGTTGAATGCAGATGTGGCGGAACGTGGTAAATATCGTCATTACATGCTTAAAGAAATTTATGAGCAACCTGAAGCGATTCAAGCCACGCTTGAAGGTCGCATTAGTGATGGACGATTATTAGAGGAATGTTTCGGTGATGGTGCGGAAAGAATTCTGGATGGTATCGATTCAATTAAAATTGTTGCTTGTGGTACCAGTTACCATGCTGGTCTCATCGCAAAATATGGTTTTGGTGATTTAGCTAATGTGCCTTGTAGTGTTGAGGTGGCTAGTGAATTTCGCTACCGTCGCCATGTTGTATCTGAAAATACCCTATTCATTACGCTGTCACAATCAGGTGAAACGGCAGATACACTAGCGGCTTTGCGTATTGCGAAAAAGCTCGGTTATAAACATACCTTTGCGATATGTAATGTGCCCGAAAGTTCATTAGTACGTGAATCAGATTTAACACTGATGACACGCGCTGGACCGGAAGTAGGTGTTGCATCGACAAAAGCTTTTACGACGCAGTTAGTCGCTTTATTATTATTGATCATCGCAGTGGGTCGTCGTCATGGGCTGGCTGTATCCACAGAAGCTACAATTATTGAACAGTTAGATAATCTGCCGGAACGTATTGAGCAGGTTTTATTACTGGATGAACCAATTGCAGAGCTAGCAAAACAATTTGCAGATAAACATCATGCACTATTTCTTGGACGTGGACCGCAATACCCTGTTGCAAAAGAAGGTGCACTAAAATTAAAAGAAATCTCTTATATTCATGCTGAAGCTTATCCTGCTGGTGAATTGAAACACGGTCCTTTAGCGTTGGTAGATGCAAAGATGCCTGTTGTCGCCGTGGCGCCGAATGATAAATTACTTGAAAAATTAAAAGCTAATTTAGAGGAAGTGAGTGCGCGAGGCGGACATTTAATTGTGTTCTCGGATGTGGATGCTGGTTTTATTGAAGATGAGCACTGTCAGGTAATTCATGTAGCACCCACAGAGCAGGCAGTATCCCCTATTATATATTCTGTTCCGTTACAGTTACTGGCCTATCACGTGGCAATTATTAAAGGCACAGACATTGATCAGCCGCGTAATCTGGCAAAATCCGTGACTGTGGAATAGTTCTTTAAAGCCAGATGCCTCACGTCATTGATCAGAGTGCTCGCCCGGTAATATTTGGTGAGTGTCTTTATGATCATTATCCTGATGGAAACAAAGTACTTGCAGGTGCGCCATTAGGTGTTGCCTGGCATTTACATGGCTTTGGTTTACGTCCTCTTCTTATTACACGTATTGGCCAGGATGTAGAAGGTGAATTAGCCTTGGCTGCTATGCATCAGTGGGGGCTGGATACATGTGCGGTGCAAATTGACCCTAGCTATCCTACTGGTAGCGTTATTGTTAGTAACAAAAAAGGTGAAAATCATTTTGAGATAAAACCAGATCAGGCATGGGATCATATCAGTAGTCATCTACCTTTAGAGTGGATCCGAACATTACCTTGTTCATTATTCTATGCAGGCACGCTTGCTCAGAGAGCGTCTGTTTCACATAGAACATTTCAGCGATTAATATTGGAAGCTAATTTACCGATATTTATCGATATCAATATAAGAGAGCCGTGGAGTAAGGCAGCTATTATTGAGCAATGTTTAGAAGAAGCGCATTGGCTGAAATTGAATGATGTAGAATTAATAAAATTAGCTGACTCTGCAAAACAACTTAAAATAAAACACGATATAGAAACAATCTATATAACATCGGGTGAAAAAGGTGCTGTTGCAATTAGCGAAGTAAAATCAGAGAAATTGTATAAGAGTAATAGTGTTAAGGTGGTTGACACTGTTGGTGCCGGTGACGCGTTCACTGCGGTGTGTATTTTAGGTTTACACAAAGGCTGGACACAACAACAGATTGTAGTAAGAGCTAGTGAATTTGCTACAAAAATATGCGAGACTCAAGGCGCAACATCCTTAAATAAAGAGGATTACACTGAGTTACTAGAAAAATGGAATTAGGTCATACGATAATTCTTTAAGGAAATAATAATGACAAGGACTGTTAAAATATTCATTGTAGTTTTATTAATAAATGTCAGCGTGCTACTTAAAGCAGAGACATTTGTTCGAGATGATATTATCACTGATCCTACCCCATTAAAGTTTAATATTTGTCATGGTGGTACCTGTGAAAATATTTCAAATGTCAGTTTAAAAGAACAGCAATGGCAACAAATAAGAAATATTTTTAAAGATAAACGTTCACCTCAACATGAACGGCAACAGATTAAAATAGCTATTGCTAAGTTAGAAAAATTCGTCGGAAGACAAACGGATACTTATAACGATAAAGCAGAAAATAGAACAGATGATGAATTGCATCATTATATGGACTGTATTGATGAGTCGACCAATACGACATTATATTTAATGATGATACAAAATGATGCGTTGTTACGCTGGCATACATATCAGGATAGAGGCAATCGAGGATATTTTTTTAATGGTTGGCCTCATACCACTGCGGTGATAAAAGAAACTGGTACGGGGAAACGTTACGCAGTAGATTCATGGTTTAGAGATAATGGATTACAGCCCTATATTATTCCCTTTGAAGAGTGGCGTAATGGCTGGAAGCCTGAATGACAAGTTTTAATATTATAAATTATTAAACACCAGGATAATAATAGGTGTATTTTGTGATTTAATTTCTAGAGATAATTGCATAGGTGATATTGTGGAAAAAGAACTCGAGCAAGCACAAGCGATATATAAATTAATTACTGAATTTTTTATTAATTACAGTTTTCAGATTCTGGGCGCGATTATTATTATGCTGCTGGGTTTTCTGGTAGCTAAAAAAGTCAGTAATTTGGTTTTTAGACTGTGTGAACGTAAAGAGTTAGATATTACCCTAAGTCGTTTTGTAGCCAGCACAACCAAGATTTTGGTCATTGTGATGGTGGCAATCATTGCATTGGGTAAAGTCGGAATTAGTGTGACACCCTTTGTAGCGGCAATTGGTGCTTTATCACTAGGCGCTGGTTTAGCAATACAGGGCTTGTTGTCAAATTACGGTGCAGGCTTGAATATTATTCTGGCTCGTCCTTTTGTAGTCGGTGATACGATTCGCATTCAAAATGTGATTGGTCAGGTAAAAGAAGTCCATTTAGCCTATACATTATTGTCTGATGAAGATGATGTCGAGATCACCATTCCAAATAGACATATTGTCGGTGAAATAATCAGTAATTCTCATGCCGATACGCTAGCTGAGGAAACCATAGGGATTGCTTATGATAGTGATCCTGAAAAAGCAGTTAAGGTCATTATTGAAGCATTAGAAAAAGTTGAGAATATTAGTGACACACGTAAACCACTGGTCGGAATAGAAGATTTTGCTGATAGTAGCATTAATATTGGTATACGTTTCTGGGCACCAACGAGTAGTTATTTTGAAACGCGCTACCGAGCTAATGCTGCCATTTATTCAGCATTGCTGGTAGCCAATATCACTATACCCTTCCCTCAACGAGAAATTCGTATTCTCACTGAGGAAACAGTACAGCAGCCTTAACCGTCCAACTCGAGGTCTTCTCGAACCGCTTCGAGTCCGGCAACAGCACATTTTTCGTCGGTCTTGCCTGATGGCGCACCACTAACTCCGATCCCACCCATAATATTCCCGCCTATATTGATAGGGATACCACCGCCAGCAACAATTAGGCCATCTAGCTTGGCAACCTGGAAGGGTTTAGTGAAACGATTTTCTAACTGTAAAAGCGGTGCATTAAATGACATTGCGGTATGCGCTTTTTGTTTACTAATAGGCAAGGTGATGTCCATTGCCAAGGTATCACGTAGAACAGCTTGAGTATGCCCTCCCCGATCGACAACAGTGACTGCAATTTGAACGCCTTCTTTACGGCATTGTTTAATAGCTGCTTGGGCTATCCGTAAAGCAGTGTCCATTTTGAGGCGCTTGATAGAAACCGTCATGCTATCGTCAGCGATAAGAGATTGGTTGGAGAAAAGCAGCGGAATAGAAAAAATCGAACAAAGTAATTTAGTAGATTTCATATAGTATATCCTTGTTAGTCAAATTCTAGATTTTCAGTAATAGATGAGATGCCAGCTAAAGCACATGCAGCATCAATGCTTTGTTGTTCAGTTTTCCCAGGAGGTGCACCAGAAACACCCACAGCACTAATAATGCTTCCTTGTGATTCTACAATAACACCACCACCGACTAATAAGGCGCCAGGGTTATGTTGAACCTGATGTGGTATGGCGCCTTCTTTTAAAAGCTGCGCTAATTGGCCAGTATTTTGACGAAAGCTATTAGCTGTCCATGCTTTGCTAGTAGCCGTTTGAATTGTATGTGGGCCAGCAAATCTATCGCGAAACAGTGTTTGTAGATTACCACCACGATCAACGACAGCAACAGTGACTGAATAGCCTTTTTTTCGACAATCAAGCAGAGCCTCCCAAGCCAGTTTAGACGCTAGCTCGACGCTTAATGTACGAGAACTATAGATGGTTTGCTTATCAGATGCAGTTAAAGATGATGAGAGCAACAAACATAAAATGAAAATTTTATATGACAATGTCTATACCTCCTATTCTATTGGCTAGAAGCATAGAGAAAATAGAAATAAATTAAAGGTGCATTGGAACAGTGGAGAGTGGCTGAGATACTGGATATACAGTGTAAGTAAGCGCCTTAAAGAATAAAGTCGCCTTTGGCGTAGTCTAGTAGGCGGTAAAGTTTATTAAATAGTTTTAGCGATTCGATAACCAGTCAGCGAGATGTTGTTCCTCTTGAGTCAATTCAAAAGTATTCAATAATCCACGTTGAAAGGCAATAGAAATAGCACGTGTCCGAACGTTTAATAGTTCGGATTCAGATGTTGCATCATGATTTTCTAAATTTGCACCGAGTTTAAGATAAAGTGATTGAAGGCGGTTTTGGACACCACGACGAGATAGGTATCGACGTTCGGCAATGGTTTTATCTGTTAAGCCTAAAGCAATATCAATAAGAACATCATATTGTGCATCGGAAAGTGAATCACTAGAACGCTGGCTTCTAGCTTGTACTTGACGTACAGATGGATCAATCCAGCACTGACAGTCGTCGAAAACAGCCTGCGCCGCACGAAGAATTGTGTCTGCTGGATTATTTTTAAGTACGTATCCATAAACTGTTTCTGCGGGAATGAGTTTGCTTAGTTCTCGAACATAAAGCTCATCATCATGCTGTGACCAAAATAAGATACGAGCAGATGGCTTCGCTGCCCAGAGTTGTCGGGCAAGTTCAATACCATTATTGCCAGGCATTTGGATATCAGTGACCAACCATGGTTCCTCATGTTGTTGGCAAGCTGTCAACGCTTCTTCAGCATTTACGGTGATTTGCGGAGAGTAGCCATTAAGCACATCAGCGAGAAAGCTGCGATCGCGAGGATTATCATCAGTTATTGTTAATTGTGTCATTGCTTAAGTGCCATTGTCAGTTCAAAGCAAGTTCCTGTGGCAAAGCGTGATTGTTTCCAGAGTACATCAGCATTAAGAACTTGTGCCCTTTCTTTGATATTGGCATAGCCATGGCCAGTATGATCAATTTCTTTTGGCATGCCTATGCCATTATCTTCAACACTAACGACGAGCGTATGATTATGGATACGAAAAATAACTTCAAAACGTTCAGCATGAGCATGTTTTATAATATTTGTAGCGGTTTCGGTGGTAATACGAAACAGATTAATTTTTTGTTCAAGACTTAATGATTGTTCAATTTCATCCGGGAAGTCAAAGTGGTATTGAGGGGCATGCTGACGTTCAAGCCATGATTGAAGTGCCGCTTTTAGACCAAGAATCTCTAATACCTGTGGGTGAAGATCATCAATGGTTCTACGTAGATCATTAATAATCGAATCAATGTCCGCTCTCATTGAAGTATTTGGTTCAAGTTGACGGTTAATTGCTGTTAAATCGGCAAGGACACCATCGTGCATATCCATTGCAATACGTCGACGCTCGTTTTCAACGCCATGCAGTACATTTTCAACACTGATAGTTTTAAGCAATTTATCGGTCATACTCACAAGGCAGGCTTCTAGATTGTCGAGTTCATCACCCTCTATCCTATTGGCGCTAGAATTAGTATTTTGACAAACAAGCTGTGCTCTTGTTTGCAGTTTATGGAAGCGTTGACGTATGACAAAAAGTCCCCACACAGCAAGACTTGTTGCAAAGATGATACAAATAATCAGTGTGGCAATTTGTACTGTCGTTAAACGAGAAATAATACTGATTAACTTTTGATGGTTATCAATATAGGCTGAGCGGCGTGATGCCGCAATGATTTTAGCCTGATATTCAAGATCAGGTAGAAGCAGATTTATTGAATTTAAAAGCGTTGTAGGATCAACACGCTCTGGTTCATGCAATAAATTTTGTGTAGAGGATATTTTTTGTTGTAGATTATCTGGGAAAAGCTCGAGTAAATTTTCATCTCTCAGACGATCTGAGAGAAATTGCGATTGTTCTAAATAAGCGAAAAAGACATCATCTTGTTGAGCAGATTGTTCCGAAGATAAATTACCAATGGTGTTATTTAAAGTATTCGTTGTCGCAATGGCTGTTTGAATATCATCATGAAGAATTTCCCAGTAAACCGTTGCTTCATTTTGATTATAAATACGCGAGAGTTCGTAAGAGGTATAGGCAACCAGACAGGCGAGTAAAATCACCGTAATAGTCGGTGCAAGAATGAATTGATAACGAAAAGGAAGTTGCATGTTGTGCCTAATTGTATGTATTAAAGCTGATTGTAGCTTAAATATGCTTTTACTGACTGTGCAAAGCCACAGTTAAAGGCAGCAATCTGTTATTCTAAAATGATGAATAATCCTCTTATTCCGGAAATATTAATGGTATTGCGTCAGCAGTCAGCGGGTATCAGCGAGTATGAGCTAATGCAGCACTTCGCTGAACATGAGGTGTATAGCGCACTTGCAGAAGAAGAGCAGTTGGCTTTATTTCAAAAGCACTTTATCACTATGAATGCGCTCTATGAATTACAGTATCAGCTTTGGCAGGATGAGCAGCTATATTTGGATGTTTCACCATTGAATATTCAAATAAAACCGTCAAATGAGAATGTAACGGCAAATGGATTAATGATGTCGGAAAAAGAAAAATTAAGTGATTACTATCGAGATTGGAATAATTATGAAAATACCAATGAATCGGATGTATCTGAATTACTGGGAAGTTTCTGGAAAAAGTTCGTATCAATAGATAAACGAGAGACAGCACTTGAAATGCTTGAATTGGCGTCTGGTGCGTCAAGACAACAAATCATTGAAAGTTATCGGCGGTTAGCGGCAACACACCATCCTGATAAAGGCGGTGAGGCTGACATGTTTATCCGTATTCGACAGGCCTACGAAACTCTAAAAATAAGTTCTTGACACAAATCCAGTTAAAGGCGCAGAATGCGCGCATGTTAAATCTTAGTAAAAACACGATTGTGATTAAGCTGCATCGAGCGCCAAGCTGGATGCAGGTATTTCCGTGTGTTTTGTAGAGATTAAAGTATCGACTAAGTAATACGACACAAAACAAAATCCTGAAAAGGCCACGGAAACTAAACAGTTCGTGGCCTTTTTTATTGCTATATACGTTTTAAAAAAGCGCGTTAAAAAAAGGAGTAAAAGTCATGTCGGTCCCTGCAGCGTATCTTGCAGTTATTGTTATCTGGTCAACTACCCCGCTGACTATTAAGTGGAGTGGTGAAGGCCTCAGTTTTATTGCGGGTGTTACAAGCCGTATGTTAATTGGAACAATGATTTGTCTGGTATTAGTTAAGCTACTTGGTATTGTGATGCCTTGGCATCGCAAGGCTGTGTATGCATATACGGCAGGATCGCTTGCAGTGTTTGGTGGAATGCTCAGTGTTTATTGGGGTGCTCAATTTATTGAATCTGGGCTGGTTGCATTGCTGTTTGGATTAACACCATTGGCAATCACTATTATCTCGGTGAGCATGGGTACTGAGTCACGCCCGGGATTGTTAAAGCTATTGGGTATTGTCATTGCCTTAACAGGTTTGTTTAGTATTGTTTTGTTAGGCAGTGAAACCGGCCACATAAATGAAAATAGCCTCTACGGTATGTTTGCGGTCTTTATGGGAATGTTAATGCACTCTGTTAGTACCGTTTGGGTTAAACAGCTTGGCGAGGCGTTGCCTGCATTGGCAATGACCACAGGAAGCTTATTATTTTCGATGCCACTTTACTTAATTGTGTGGTGGTTTGTTGATGGCACGATTCCACAAGCGGTGCCGATGCATGCTCTTGGCTCGATTATTTATCTGGGCATTTTTGGTTCAGTGTTGGGGTATATGTTTTACTTCTACACGTTACGTCACGTGAGTGCGACCAATGTAGGGTTAATTCCTTTGATAACACCGATAACAGCACTTTTGATTGGACAGGCATTCAATAACGAAACGGTGACGGCAGTCATGTGGTTGGGCACCAGTTTAATTATTATCGGACTAAGTATGCATCAATGGGAACAGCGTCGCCTGAATAAGGTAGAATGTCTGGATGGATATAAGTGATTTACTTGATAACTTAAACGAACCACAACGTGAAGCCGTTGCTGCTCCACCAGTACATCAATTGGTTGTTGCGGGTGCAGGTAGCGGTAAAACACGAGTATTGGCGCACCGTATTGCTTATTTAGTGCGTACCGGTGAAGTGTCACCGCAAGGTATTCTTGCGGTGACGTTTACCAATAAGGCTGCACGGCAAATGCGTGACCGAATTGAGAAAATGCTCGATATGCCTGTTAGGCAAATGTGGGTAGGTACGTTTCATGGTATTGCACATCGTTTGTTGCGTGCGCATTGGCAAGAAGCCGGTTTACCGCAGACATTTCAGATCCTCGATTCAGATGATCAACATCGCACTATTAAGCGTTTGCTCAAACAGATGCAATTGGATGAGGCACGCTGGCCACCTAAGCAAATACAAT
>Ga0316207_10001510_pt1 | contig 28277 bp, 36 predicted proteins | sample 6weekpyrite_MG_FD_204943 | JGI IMG/M metagenome (GOLD analysis project Ga0316207, IMG submission 204943) | Microbial mat bacterial communities from mineral coupon in-situ incubated in ocean water Damariscotta River, Maine, United States -... | ecosystem: Environmental > Aquatic > Marine >...
GAGAGTTCGAGTGAAAAATTGGGGATCCTTGTTTTGCAAAGAATTGTCTTGCAAAAATTTGACCAGAGTAATATACATTTCCAATTTGGCTCTGTGGATTTCGAGATCTTCAGTTTGTTTTGTGAGATCGACGAAGGAAAAATCTGACATATTTTTTTTTTGTGTTTGTTTTTGATCATGCCGAATGATAAAGATGTATAAAAAAAAAAATGGACTGAATTATTGTTTTTTTTGCAAAATCTGTGTAGTTTGCAAGAAATGAACCATAATTTTAAACTCTGCATTTGGTAAACTTATTTAGAGATCTAGAGTGAGGGTAAAAAGGCGGCCCAAAAACACTAACCCGACCCAAAAAAAATCTTGTAAAAATCTTGGTAAAAAAAATTAAGATTTTATTAATCAATCTTACACCTTCCTGACAAAAAAACCCATTAAATTTAAATAGGCGTATGGAGACTTTATTTTGTGAAAAGTAAAGGTAGCAAACGTAGCCCGAGGAAAAAAACACAATATTTACAAAACACGTAATTCATCCGAAAAAATTCGTGAACTTTCAGGAACACCGAAATTTCTTAAACTTTTAGAGAGTTCATCTGATTCTATGTCTTACGTAAAATTCATGAGGAAAGAAAATCTATTAAAACTTTATTTGTTTTTCTGAGAAAATAATAGAAATAAATACTACATTCTTTTTCTTAGTTTTCAAAAAACCATGTATCATTTGAAAAGAGGACAAAAAATCGCTGATGTTCCAAAAAAAACAGAGGAACTTAATTGTTTTCATAATTCGTTGACATCTTTGGAAGGAATCTCGACTCTTCATAATTTACAGGCACTTCGTTGTCACGGAAATTCGTTGGCGTCTCTGAAAGAAATCTCGACTCTTCATAATTTACAGACGCTCAATTGTTCTTATTCGTTGACATCTTTGGAAGGAATCTCGACTCTTCATAATTTGCAGATTCTTTATTGTTCTCATAATTCGTTGACATCTTTGGGTGGAATCTCGACTCTTCATAATTTACAGACGCTCAATTGTTCTCATAATTCGTTGACATCTTTGGAAGGAATCTCGACCCTTCATAATTTACGGATCCTCGATTGTTCTAATAATTCGTTGGCGTCTCTGAAAGAAATCTCGACTCTTCATAATTTACAGACGCTCAATTGTTCTCATAATTCGTTGACATCTTTGGAAGGAATCTCGACCCTTCATAATTTACGGACACTTTGGTGTTCTTATAATTCGTTGACATCTTTGGAAGGAATCTCGACTCTTCATAATTTACAGATCCTTTATTGTACTTCTAATGTTTTGCAAAGTTTCAAACACATTCCGGAAAATGTGAAATTTTTCGGTGTTAAAAATAATCCGATTGAATATAGTTACAGAACGGGCGGTTCATCCGAAAAAATCCACGAACCATCAGGAACACCGAAATTTCTTAAACTTTTAGAGAGCACATCTGATCCTATGTCTTATGTTAAATTCATGAGGAAAGAAAATCTATTAAAACTTTATTTGTTTTTCTGAGAAAATAATAGAAATAAATTTTTTTAATACCTACAGCGCATCCCTATTTAAAGTTGGAATTCTTATAAGATTTTAAGTATGTAAACCCTTCTAAAAAAGTGACTCTAATTTTGGACTTCCCAAAAATTATTATGGCTTCTAAATTTGATCTTCAAAGATTAAGTGAGTTTACATACTTAAAATCTTGTAAGAATTCCAACTTTAAATAGGGGTGCACCGTAGGGCACAAAGAGAATTATCGAATATCGATATAAAATTATATGAAAATCTCCCGCATAATTTATGGCTCCATGTTATGCTTTATGCTGGCAGAACGGCATAGATCTCCAAATTGGACGCCGATGAAGTAAACATTAATGCATGTCTTCCGGCAGATAAAGTAGCGGTATTGATAGAAATTGCGTGAAATCCTTGGAAACTTACAGGAACCGATGTACCTGCACTTAATAATTGATTCGTACCTGCGATAGAATTGGCCGCGGTTTCTAAACCTCCGTCAGTGATGAGATACATATTGAGAGTTTGCACCGAAGCGGCCCTATTTACAATATATACACTCGCAGTAATGGTACTTACCCCATCGACGTCCATACCTATCCAAGTATTTTCGCCATCGACGTCTGGCCAATTTCCATTTAACGCAAACGGGAATCCCGAACTCACGTTCAATACAAAAGAATGATCGTGATTAGAATCAAAACGAATGGTTCCCACGAAATTTGTGATGATTTATTAATCACATATGAGAATTTTTTTGAAAGAAATTTGGAAGTTCAACTCAAGGACACTCGGGAATTCAAAATTCTGGACACCCATGAGAAGACCGAATATATCGATAAAATCTTGACCCAAAATATATCTAACATTGTTAAAGAGAAAACTTCCGAAGACAAAACACGAAAGAAAAAGATTGAACGTTTCGAGGAGTTAATCGGGATGTATCAGGAAACAGAGGAACATTGTTCGGGGTGTGGTGAAAGGCGCGCTTCTTACATGAAAAAGGCCAAAGACGACATCCTGAAGTTCCGGAATAAAAATCTTGATATCAAGGAAATCCGAGAAAGAACATTGCCCAAATTTCGTGATTACATGCCGAACGACGGCACAAATGGGATCGCCACTGGACTTTCGATGTTTAATTAATCGCCATTCTTCTTTTTTTTTTCGTGATATTTCAATAAAATCTCTTTTTTTTTGGATGAATACTCTTTGTTTGTGTCTTTGGGATGAATGATGTAAGCGTCCAGAATGACGACACTCTTGAAAAGTGGAAAGAATTTTTTGAGATCCTTGAAAAAGTAAGTGTCTTCTGGACCGAAGGATGTCTCGAATTCTTTAAATTTAATGAATTTCATAAAAAAAGAACGAATCATGAAACATCCCCCGGCTATAGAATTAGAGTAATCGGACCATCCTATTCTCATACCGTTTTCTTTTATTTCTTTTTCGTATTGATGTATGGTGGCATGGTGTCTGCAATCCCCTTTTTGATTCGGAGCACAAACTGCTATGGATTCGTCACATTTTAAGATTTCCAAGGAAGTTTCGAGAATATTTTCTTTTCCTTTCTCTTTCTCTTTCTTTTCAAAAATAATGTCGCCATCTGCAAAGAAAATAAAAGTTCGATCGAAATGTTCATCATCTTTCAAAAAGGAAGAATACAAGAGACTATAGGAGTCATTGATCATTTTGGATTTTCCGACGTTCGAGTCGTAACGAATGAGATAAATATCTCTGAGGTCACTTTGGCATTCCTTTGTTATTTTTGCCAAAATGTTATGAATTTCTTTCCAGTATCCAATCTCTTTGCAAAAACCGCAAATGTTCCAGAGAATTTCGATGGCCGAAGAAGAAGAAACCTCAAGGATTCCTTCCAAATAACTTTCCAAAGATTTTTTGGTTCGCATCCATGAATTTTGGTCAAATGCGTAAATTAAAGATATCAACAGAATCTTTGTTTTCATAGATATCGCAGAGAAAAAAAAAATATTATACTTTAATAATAAAACTGACACAAAAAAACTTTTAATATTTCATTAATTTGATAGCCCTCGATTTTTTTTAAAGTAAACATGTCTTCTATTTCCGGAAATCGTTTTAACGGAATTGTCACCAAAGACTCCCAACAATCGTCCACCTTGGTACGCAAACTCGTAAATACCAACAAGGTTTACACCAATGTTCTCCGAGGAAACAAAATGCAAAATGGAAATATCACATCTGCGGAAGGAACCTTCACAAATCTCGACATCGTTGGTGCTTTCACAACCACCGTCGTCCCAGAGATTCCTTTTTATCCTTTGATCACTGATCAGCAACTCGACGGAGTGACTATCAATACTACCGCAAAGTACATCACCATCGACAATATTGATTCGACATTTACCAACGCCGCAGAATTCTCGGTGCCCAATATACTTGCAGGAATTCGCGTCAACTTCTCCAATTTGGGAAATGGTGCTAATACCGGAACCATCACATTCAGCATCGCCGACCCCGCCACTGGAACTCCGTTGGCCGGGACAGCCACTTCTTTCCCAATCACCGCCACCACTGTAAACAATGGAGGAATTGCGACTTACATGCTCGACACTGAATTGGCCGCCAATACGGCATTCATTATTCAAGTGATATCCGATGTGGCAAACAACGACGACTTCATTGCCGAAGTTTATGGCATAGTCTACGGAACTCCAGTGTAAATTTAGTAAAACAAATAAAAAAAAAATATTATATATAAATATAAAAAACCTTTTAGAAATCTTTCATTTTTATTTCATACTGAATTCTTTCAACAAAATAGAAAAATGGCAACAGTAATTTCACCAACCGCTCCTCAAAACGATCAATTCATGACTGCTTCCAGTGTCAGAAAGGTTACCACTCAAAAACTCAATTCACAGTTGGTCAATGCACCCACTGTCAAAATCGACACTCTCGCCACCTCCGGAACCGGTACATTCGGGGGTGTCACCGCCGGAACTATCTCGCAGTTAGAGGTGGAGAAAATCCTCACTCTCCCGGTCACCCGAAATTTATTTCGAATCAACTACACCGCCGACATCACCGGCGCAGGGATATACGCTGGCAACTTCGGAACTGACGAAGCCGCTCTCGCAGATGCATTTCGATTCAGTTTGCCATTCGCCACTAATAATATTCGCATGAATGTTACTTATGCCGGGGATGGAAGTGCAATTGGAGATGTTACTCTGGACGTCAGAGATGACGCAGGGGTCACGGTGGGAGGTACTCCAACCGCAGCTGCTATTGGAACTCCGGCGGGATTCATCACAGCTCAAGGATCTTTTGCCCCAACTACCCCTATTGCCGCGGAGACGCTTTTCACTCTGCATCTCACTTCTGCGTCAGCTGGCACCCCGGTCCCCGCTCGTGTAGAGTTTTACGCAGACGAACTCTCAGTCTTGTAGAAAAAAAAAACGTCAAAAGAGAAAGGATTCATTAGAGGCTCGAGTTAAAATAAAAATATTTTCATATATAATAAAATTAAAACATCCTCAAAAAAAATAGTCATTTTTTCTCACACACATCAAAAAAGATGTCCACACAGATGAGTTGTGATTTTACCGAATCTACTCGAAAAGATTTTTCGAGCTCCAGACAAACTGTAAACAAATTGAATTCTTGCGAAATCTTCGCTTCCCAAAGTACTGTGAATGAAGTGGTATCCAATGCCGTCACGGCTACCTCGGCTACGTTTGGATCTTTGGCCACCGGAACCATAGATTTTGCCGAAAGACCTTCCATCCCTACCTGGGTGACTCTTGCACAACACAGTGATGAAGGAGTTTCTTATGATTTCACGGGGTCCTCGTATGTCGGATTGAGTTTGACTCCGGGATTACGATTTACGGTCATTGGGAATGCTTATCATTACATTTCTCCTTTGCCCATAACTGAACTCAGAACCGTTTTCTCTGACGTGAGTGCATCTGCTGATCAGGGAGTCATTTCTGTTGTCATGGCAGACACTGCAGGAACCATGTTGGCAGGATCAACAACCACGGTGTCTCCAGGAGGTGCAGGTACTTTCTTGGGACAAGTGGTCACTCACACTCTCACTACCCCATTGGCGGCCGAGACACCTTTCGTGATTTGCATCAGCCAGACACTTGCAGCCACTGCCGAATTTTCTTTTATTTTCCAAGTTCTCACAGAGTGATTATTTGTAATTGAGAGACATAAATTAAAATGATTGCATATATAAATAAAAAAAATTTATTTTCAAAATTCATCATCATGTACGTAAAAGTGAACTCGAAAAAAAAGGTTCACATTTCAAAGCCAAAAAATAAGAAAAAAAAACAAATGAATTATTGGAATGGTGGAACACCCGATGGAGTCGTATCTCGAAACACTTCTCACGAACAAACGAAAAATTATGATTCTCGTGATTATCATTGTAATGATCACCATTGTCATTGTCGTGATCACCATTGCCATTGTCGTGATCACCATTGCCATTGTCGTGATCATCATTGCCATTCATATTGTCCTAATCCTTATTATAACTCCCCTTCTTACACATATCCCTTGTACTTTGGTGGACCATCAATTCCACCACCCATTATACCATTGGGATCCGTAGGGCCTTACAGATCTCCCCCAATTTGCACGGATGCATATGGACCTCCTCCTCCAATTTGCGTAGATGCATATGGACCTCCTCAGTATCCTGATCAATTTGCCACACCATTCACTTCGGAGATACTTTTGGTTTAAAGATTTTTCGTTCAATAAAATGGACATGAAATCGTAGCATTCTAGTTTTCTCCGGATGACGAAGATGCCTTCTTTAATTTTCAATATATCGCAAATTTCGCACCAGGGTCAACTTCCATGTAACTGGCAAAATAACACCCAAATTTTATCACAATATTCATTTTTCCGATCTGAGTATTTGGATGGTCTGCTTATTTTTTTTTTTTTTTTTAAGACATCATCATCATGAAGAAAATCTTTGAGATTATTTTTGATATTGAACCTATTTTAAAATAAAGAAAAAAAATAAAAGTATCATGAAATATTTTTACACAAAAGAAAATGATTCATTTTGTTCATCGGTGGGATCTTCGATCCTTTGTTGCCACGATTCCATTATTCATTCATTTATATCTTTTGCAGACAAGAAATATAAAAGACTCTCCGTGTACAACTGTACAATCATGTCTTTTTTCGGATTGGACGCAGAAAATTTAGAAGTGATCAACTTGCACAAAGTAAATATTTGCAACATGAATGGCTTGCAGAAGGCTTCCTCACTCAGAGAAATGTATTTTTATTTCACCGATCTGAGAAATATTTCGGATTTGAGTCATGTTCCAAAAAATGTCACGATTTTCAGATTTGAGAATGTATCCTCGTTGGTACCGATCGACGAGATTCCAAAAAATGTCAAAAAACTTTACTGCAAATTCATTCCTCTTTATTCTTGTGATTCTTCCGTCAAGAAAAGAAATTTGAAAAATATGCCCAATCAAGTGGGAGAATTGTATGTTTCTTATTGCGATCTGAAGTCTCTTAAAGGACTTGCAGATTCCGTGTCAGTATTGAATTGCTCCAACAATCATTTAAAAAACTTGAAACATCTCGATACTTCTGCGGTCGAAGAAATCAATTGTTCTTCGAATCGACTGATCACTCTGGAGCATTTGCCTTTCAGAACCGTGAAGAATATGAATTGCAGTTCGAATTTCATCAGTGATCTCTCTCCTGTGCAAAATTTGAAATTTTTGAGTTATCTGGATATTTCTAATAATCCAATCGCGAAATTTGGAAAATATCTGTCAAATTTGCAATTTCTGGAATATTTATTTTGCGTTAATTGTCAATTGTCGTCTCTGGATGGGATACCTCGCTCTGTGCGATATTTCGATTGTTCTTCTAACATAAATTGTTCACCGGGAGGTTTTCGAAAAGGGATCCTACCGAAGAATATGATTTATTTTTCTTGCAGGAACATAAATCTAGAGTCTTTGGCCAATCTACCCGATGGTCTCAAAACTCTGGACGTTTCGGAAAACAAAATTTCTACTTTTTTGTTTATGATTCCAAAGAGTCTCCAGAATTTCAATTGTTCTTCGAATTCTTTGATATCTTTGAATGGACTTGAGGTCGCGACTTTTTTGAAAAAAATCAATTTCAATGCGAACCGGGTAACTTCTCTTGCCGGTATCCCATTATCCACGAAATTTATTTACGGAGAATATAATCTTTTAAATTCTTTTAAATATCTTCCCGAGAAAGCAGAACACGTGAGAGTAGATATTCTTGAATCCATATTTATCAACGGAAACAATAATCTCGAAGAAATCAAGGAATTGTCAGGAACTTCAAAATTTCGAATTCTTCAAGAAGACTGCAGAAACAACAAAAAGTCTTCATCATACGTGAAATGGGTTAACGAAACACAAATTTATTTTCTGCATGAATATTTCTGAATTTTCATTTCTTGACATATTTTTCGATATCGTCCAATAAACGTTTTTGATTTTCTTTGTCCAATTTAGCAAAAAAACACACCGGGTTCCTTTTACAGATGTGGTTGAATATGTAATAATTTGGATCCCCCACATATGGCTCTGGAGGCAAATCAGAATATAAAATACGATCTTCCGGCCAAATATCCAGCGCGCGGTCGAATGTGAATCGATTTTGAAAATACGAATGAAAATTTAATAAATTTTTCGTAAATTCTTCTCTGGATTTGTCGCTCATTTTAATTTGAGAAATTTGATATAACACAATAAAAAAAAAAGAATAACTTTATTTATATTTCACTGAATTTAGTTTTATTTTCCTTGTTATCAGAGACGTCCTCTCTGTTGTTATTTTCGAAAAATATGAAACTTCTATATGAATTCATTAACAGACCTGTTTTCATGTGGTTATCGTTGTTTGGGTATATTTACGTGAACGAAATGAACTCAAAAAAAAGATTTGAGAAGCAAAAACTTTTTTTGGAAAGATTGCGTTTTGACACAAAAAACGACTTTTTGAGTATCATAAATGATAGATATGAGGCCCATTTAGAATTTTCCCCCGCTTATAGAAACATGTTGGAAATACGAATGAGAAAATTAGAGGAGAAGGAAGAATAATGATGATACGGATGAAAATGGAAATGTATTTTATTTTTGAAAGAAGAAAAAGAAAAATAATAAAAAAATCATTTCACATCCTTCCTTTTGAAGATTTTGAATGTGAAAATCACAGAAAATATTCTTTTTTTCTTCTTTTTTCTCTCGAAAAAACCAAAATTTATTTCTTTATCTGTCTTTTTTGAGGAAATTTTCTTTTTTGTGTTTGAAGAAGAAGAGTTTGCCCTTGGGGTCGCCCTTGAGCTTTCCGGAGTTCTTTTATTTTTTTGATTTGTTCTTGGCGTTGTTTGAGTTTTTCTACCCTCTGAATTTGTTTTTCGCGAAAATCCGCGGACGAAAGGGTTTCTCCAGCTCCAACGATCGTCTTTCTCTTTTGGAAAGTGGATCCGTATGGATGAGGATTTCTCACCATGTTTCTCCGTCTGTTATAATAAGCATTTGTTGCGCAACCTCACATATTTCGGAAGAAAAAAAATAAATTTAACTTTTATTAGTAATTCGACATTTTTTTTTTGAAGAAATCACAAGAAGAAGAACAAAAAGTGGATAAATCTTCGGAATTTTCTATAGTGTCTTCTTCAGTGGGAAAAGATTGGAAGAATTCGATTTCGAAATTTGGAATGTGCGGAGCATACAAGCTGAATAATTTGATTTTCGTTTTTTTCGATATTACGTTGTAAAATATCTTGTATTTGTAAATGTTCGGATATTCTTCATGAATAAATTGAAAAAGATCCCGAAAACATTTGGTGGAATCCACACGAATCCATTTATCGCGGTTCGATAAAGAAATAAACCCCTCACGATTCGAAATAAAAGAGAATTGATACGGGTTTCCAATTTTCAAGATAATCCAAAATCCTTCGATTCGATTGATTTTTTTGACGGAAGATTCGTACATTTTTTTTTTGTGTTCGAATTTTAGAATCGTTTTTCTCGCATGACTTTTCGTTTCGTCGAAAAAATTCAGAATTTCGGAAAAATATCGCAATTTAAAGTCATTGGTACGCAAAAAATCTTCAAAAATATTATTCAAATATATTTTTTCCATTCTACCATCTTCGTCGTACATTTTCAGATAATAACTGTCGTCTTTTTTTTCATTTTCGTCAGACAACAATCTTTTTATCATTTTTTGATTTTTTTGGAATATTCTCTTTTCTGAAGAAATATCGTCGCCGCTGGAATCTTCGGATAACGAACTTTTAGAAAAAGAGAAATAGTGATCGGAAATTCTTTCTCTTTTATCTTCTTTTGCGGGCAAAGTGACGTTGGGGAGATTCATGTTTTTTTTTTCTTTTTTGTCAAGTAAAAGAAAAAAAATATAAAAAATCCCCGAAAAAAAAATTCAATGTCAACGATCATTCCCGATTACAATCCTTCTCCCATCGTTCCGCAGAATATTGATCCTCGCTTTCGATATGGATTTAGAGCGCGCCCTCGTACCTATCCAGAAGCGACCTCGCGTTTTTATCTCCCTCTTCAAAGGGACAATCGGTTTTACCCTTTGGTTTACAAAACTGACAATGATAAAAATGTATGTCACAACGCACTACAAACTCTAAATCCCCCTCAATGTCATGTTAGGGAGGATTGTGTCCCTTTCATGGAAAGACATTGTAATGATGGACAAATTCGATTTATTTCTTATTCGTGTGAAAAAAAATCTCCGGGAGATAAACTCGGTATTTGTCGCTATGAATCTGACGTGAACATCTAAAAAGTATTGATATTTTCTTCAAAAAAAATTTTAAACAAAGATAACATCCCTTTATCATCTTTCGAAAAAACATCTCGGCTGAATAGAAATCTCGTCATATTTACCATGGAATATGTCAAAATTCTTCCTCTCGGAATAGAATTTGTAGAAATTTCTTGGCAAGAATCTTCGCGATCGACAAAAATTCTTTCTTCTTTGGATAAAAAATAATCCTCCATCCATTCCTCTAACAACATTCGCTTCGTTGTGTTTTGTAAAATACGTTCTATCCATCCGCAATGGATTTCAGAATCTTTGCGAAAATGATGACATTGCTCTTTACAGATCACGCACATAAATACGATTTTTTTGGGATCAGATAAAATGGGTCGTTTCTCGTCTGTCGCCGATTGCAAACATATGATGGTCAAAATAAAAATAAAAATAAAAATTCTAAAATCCAATACCATTTTGCGAAATAGAAATAAAAAAATAAATAAATAAATAATTAAATAAATTTCCAAGAAAAATATAAAGGAAAAAATGATTTTGTTCCACGATCGACAACATTTCGTTGCTTCAGGCGCGGGAGCTATCCTGGGTCTCGGAATTTTCGTGTTATATTATTTTTTTTCGAGAATCGAAAATTTTGATGAAAAAAGTCAACCTCATCATCACAAAGAAAAAGAAGAATTTCAAATGTACAGATGGGATTAGTGTTGTGTAAATAGCTGGTTCAAACCGCGACGAACCTAGTGTTGTGCAAATGGCGAACCGGTTTGAAACTGCTAAAATAAATGACGAACCGGTTCGCCATGACTTAAACCGTTTATTGTGTAATTTAGAGTTCTTTTTTTAGAGAGGGTCTGTTTTCGCAAAAAAGGGGTTTTCGTTGATTTTTTTCGCTAGCGTCACTCATTTGTGAAAGTTTCGGTCTTAATGAATACACAACAGATGCAACATGCGCGAGTAGCGAAAAAGTCAGGAAAGAAATCGTTCGCGCAAGAAAAGAATCCATCACTGAAACGTCAATCTAATACCCACTATAAAAAAGAATGTAAGAGATTAAAAGAAATGAACCAAGCGTTGCCAAGGATTTGCGATGAGAAACGGGAAAAGGATGTGAGCGGGAAACCATCTGTCGAGACAATTGTTTCGCAGCCTTCATTTTGCTCAAATGAGTTATCAGAAAACTGCGGTGATATGCAAATTGCGTGTTTCATTGAACGCTTGCTGGGTTCACAATCTGGATCTTCAATGACATTCCACGTGACTTTACATTACGCCAACTGCTATTATTTGAAATCCACCGGAATTCCTCTATTGCATGACGTCGTCGAAATAGCGGTAACAAATGGACCATTTTTCCCTCAGCTGCATCAATTTCTTCAGACAAAAAAAAGATTCTTTCCTGATGAAAAATTTTCCTCGGTTTTACCACAAATCGCGATGTACTGTCAAAAAAACGAGAAACAACTAATCGAAGCGGTTAAGAGTTCCTTTTTGTACAAAACACATGTATTAAATGAAACTCCATATAGGGAAGAAGAACTGGAGAAAAATTTCCCTCACAACCAAGAAGAAATCACATTTTTTAACAGCATTTCGCAGGATGAATGTGAGGAAATTGGAAAGTTGGAAAGAGAGAGAATGATATTTGAAAAATCAGCCATATGGCTCTCTCAACAAAACGAAAATTCCTTTGTTGCTGTCATCTAAAAGTGAAATTTATAAATTGTTTTACATTTGAGGAAAGAAAGTATTGACAAATTTTTCAATCATCCCGGCAATTGCCAATCTTTGATCCTTGGGGAGAACATTATTAAAAGAAACGAGACGAACAGTCTTTTGTGTGTTTGGATCAAGAAGAGTCCACGGTTCTTGAATGGTACATAACAAATTAAAGTGTACGCTTGTTCCTGCGAAAGGGAGAATGAGCATAGAGTTTCCCATAGGACACAACGTCAGAAAGGTCCAATTGGTTTTCCCTTCAACGTCAACTTGAAAGGTAACAGAGCCTTCTCGTCCAAATTCTGGGTGAGTAAGAGAACTCAGTAACCACCTGCGCAACCAAAAAAGAAGAGTATCAGATAAATGGCGTGGAGGTGGCGGTGGCTGTGGTCGATGTGATACCGATTGCTGTGTTTCGGTGAAAAACATTGGGAGTGTCCATTTGTTGAGTTGAATAGTAGAAGCTCGGGTACAGCCACAATCATGTTTCACATGATCAATGGCAAGATGTTCTCCTCTCTCTAATAAATGAATCCTTTTTTTCGCGAAACATCCATTGTGATCACATTTTACCGAGGAAATTGGAAAAAGATAAATTCCATTTCCTCTTTGTAATCGGATAACCGTATGATCTCCTTTTAAATTGGAGGAATGAGTTCTGCATTTCAAATCACCATGCTGAGTTGTTGGTCCGGGAAGCGGAGATGAAGACATTTTAGCTTTCGAAAGCTGAAATTCTCAATCTAGCAATCCTGATGATGTCTTGTAATGCTAAAATTTCAATCGGTTCGCCATCGGTTTAGCCGGTTTGGTTTAGCTAAATGGTGAACCGGTTCGCTACTGGTGAACTGAACCATCTGCACAACACTACGCCAAACTTTCCGGAGGATTCAAACGAAACAACGGAAACTTTTGGTGAGCCTGCGATCGAACACTCCAATTCATGACTAACTGAAGTCGATTGAAAGGGAACTTCATGCCCATGTTTAATAGAAAGCGAATTAAATTTAATTCACCCATTCTCGAAATTTCCAACACTGCAAGAAAAAGGACCAATTTTCGACAAAATTTTGAAGCTCTAATCAAGTTCATATTACCCGTCATGCAGAAAGTCAAGGTCTCTTTCTTTTCGATTAATTGTTTGATTAATCGATCAAACAACACATACGATTAATCGAAAATTAACCGTTAATTTGCCCAACACTAAACCGAACCATCTGCACAACACTAGATGTCCCTTTCAAAGAAGCCAAAGAATTATCAGAACAATCGAGCGCCCGCAAATTCACGAAAGAAGATATTTCTTCTAAAGAAGTCAAAGAATTACCAGAACAACCGAGCGTCCGTAAACCCACGAGAGAAGAGATTCCTTCCAATGAAATCAAGGAATTATCTTCACAATAAAGTTTTCGCAAATTCACAAGAGAAGAGATTCCTCCCAATGAAATCAATGAAATCAAAGAATTATCAGAACAATCGAGCTTCCGTAAATTCGTGAAAGACGATATTCCTTCTAAAGAAGTCAAGGAATTTTCTTCACAACGAAGTTCTCGTAAATTCACAAGAGAAGATATTTCTTTCAAAGAAGTTAAGGAACGAGAAGAACAATCTAATACACCAGATAAATGACGCTCTTCGTATTTTATTTTTATCAAAAAAAAAATAAATTAATGAAATTTGAGAAGTTCCTAAAAGTCCATATGACACGAAAATAAACTTAGACCATTTGTGAAATACTGGGTATCTCATGATGATTTCTTTTGTAAATTTATTAATCCAGACAAATATATGAACGAAAGTTTAAAAAAAAATATGCCTAAAAATAAAAAGAAGACAGAAAAAAAAAATTTCAATGGCCACCACTTTTCAGACTCAAAACACTTTTCAAAGATGTGACCAGCAATATAAAAATTTGACCGTGACTCAAAATTTGGTTGCACCCAAAATCACTTCCAGCACTATTACTTCAAAAAATATCACAGCTGATAATTTGACCGTAAACGATGCAGGGTCTTTGAACGTGAACGATATTAATGCGGGAAATGTCAATGCGGATAATGTGAATATCGCGCAAGAATTGTGTGTCGACGATCATTGCTTGAGTTTCGATTCCAATCACCAATTTAAATTCAACAAAGGAGCGAACGAAAGCATTTTCCGAGGAGCGAACGTAAATCAATACAATCCTCCCGGATCCATCGTAAAATTGACAGCTTTCAACGATTTGAGATATTATCTCCCAAATGATCCTCAATCTCTGGGATCATCTACTACCCGTAACGAACTCCCATTTTCTGACATGCCAACACAAGCCGGCAATGAAAATGCCACCGGATCCAAATACGAATATGATGTGCAATCGAACAAAATTTCTCTCGCCGGACTTGATGTCAAGAATACTTTCCAAGTGATTCCCACCGCTGCCGAATGTACGACTGCTCAAAATGCTGAAATCACGGGAGCCGGATTCGACGTCGCGCCTTTCTTTTGGCCGAGAACCGCGTCACAACAATGGTATGGTGTCACTTCCGATGCCAATAATTTTTATTACTCTGCTTGGGGTCAAGGATTATTTCCCTCGTTGTTCGGCTTTGGCACTTCGTCTATTTTCGTTTGCAGGAGCAAGACGGATGGATCTCTCGTGTGGGTAAAAAATGTATTCAATTACACAGTGACCGCCAAGGAACTTAATTATTTAGGTAACGATACCGTTATCTCCAGGATGACTCTCGCCATTCACAAAGACAGACTGTACACCACATCTATGTTGTCGAACATCGGTCCGCAATTGTTTTGCATCAACAAAAATACCGGAGCCCGCATCTGGTCTGTCGCTTACTACACTCCTTTGGGAGTTCCCGGTGTTGCTCCGACCGGTCAATCCGAGAGAGGAGGGACCATCGTCAGCCCCACCACGCCTTTCGGAACTTTCGACGGAACTCCTTTCGCCGGATCGACCCAAGCGATGGGGGATTTACACATCAACGTCAAAGAAATCACTCCTGGAGCAATCGGCGTTTTCGTCGGAGTGTCTTCTTTTCAAAACGCGGTCAATGCCGGCGCTTTCGGCGGATTTCCGGTCTACAACGACCAAGGATACCTGATCCGTATCGACGACCTCGGAAGTTTGCCAACGATCGTTTGGTCGGCACCAACTTCCGCACCTCTTTTGAAAGCCGGCGACACGATCACCGCAGGAGGCGCGGCGGCATTAGATCCTTTTATTCCCACCACGACCACTTTGCTAGCCTGGAGAGATACCACCGCCGGTGGTGCCGACGAAGGTAAATTCGGATCTCCCGCGCTCACCAATGGTGTCACTGCACCCATTCTGGATAACACCGGACCCAATCCGGGATATCGACCAACCGGATACGGTCCCGGCGGACCCAATAACCTCACCATTCCGGTGATGATCAATATTTTCATCCCACCTGCTCCCGCTGCGATTACCGAAGCCTCGGTGGGCGCTACTTCCATATTTTTCGTAGCCGCACCCGGAATAGGTGCAGGAGCGAGGATTCATCAGGTCGATGCGGCGTTTCCGGGACCTGCACCAATGGGTCCGGGGGTGGGATCCATGATCGAATATTGGACTTCCATCCAACCGGCGGCCGGATCCGCTCCCATCAAAAAATTGATTTTTGCATATTTGTCCGCGGCGGAAATATTGGCTTCCGACGCAGGAGGGGCTCCTTATCTCGCGGGAAATATTGGAACTCGTTACATTGCCACGTTCCCCACTCCCTTTACCGTCAACGCACAAGAAGCCGCGGCGATGAATTACTATGGCAATAGTGTATGGGGACAACAACCTACCATCGATCTGAAAAATAATTTAATCTTCCACGGCAGCGGGCAAGCACACAGCTCACCGATCAACGAAATATTCCAATACGCAGATCCCGCTTTCGATTACATCGATCGAAAACAAACTCTGATTGATGCGGAATATGGATACACCCAAAATAATCCTTGTGGTGCTCCTCCCACACTTGCCACTCTGACGGACATTCAGGCCGCAAAGGATGCCTATGCTTCTTCGACTACGGATCTTTCCTTGTCTTTATCTCTTCCTTCTGCGTTTCCAGTGAAATCTCCCAGGGGAAATATGTCCTATTCTGACGGAATTTTTGGATTGGATATCAACACCGGTGTTCTCCAATTTGCCTATCGATCCATCCCGTACGATACTCAGACTTTTATTTCCGAAGAACCCAATACCGGGGTCATTCAAGAAAGAGGTATCGATGGCGATGTGTCATCGGGAATTCACCTGTTTCCGCAGTTGGAAGTGGAAGGAGGAAGTTATAAGAATTTCATTGCCACACAGCCGAAAATGAGTATTACATCTGTGTTGGACATCAGCGGCCTGAATCCCAATGTCGTTTTCGATCACACCAACTTGACCGACAAAGGTGTCGTTCCTGCTTCCATATACAATGGTCCCGATGGATTCATTGGTGGTTCTAATTTCGGAAACTGCAAAGCCGGTAAATATATGTATAGCGTGAATGCCAACGGCAGTCCCGTCGGAATCGTCGACGCCGGATTACCCGGATTCGGTTCTCGTTCCAATACCATCCAGGACAATTACAACAACGGATACGAATTTCACGTGGCTCAAGATGGGCGTGTTTTTCAAATACAAGATTCCTTCGTTCAAGCCATCGATATTTCGAAACAGAAAATAGTTTGGGAGTGTGAACTGGGCCAGAGAGCCGGTGGAGCGGTCACATATTACAACGGAATCGTGTATGCTTGCCAGGGTCAAGGTGTTCTCTATGGATTAGATCCTTCGAACGGTAAAATAATATCCAAATTCGACGGTAAACAACATGGGATGGCCGGGGGAATTTCGGTTCCATCTTTCTCCGGCGGAGAAGGGATTTGGATTAACAATTACACCCTCATCGGAACCATCGGAGGTCTGGGTCAAAATGGTGTCATTCTGGAGGTGGATAAAGATCTGTTGGTGAGCGATGACGATACGATTTCTACCATCACGCAGAGCAGAACTTATGCAAGTTTCGATACCAATCCCAAGGCACGCGCTCCTCCCGAAGTCGGTCCCCCGTGCCCCGGAGTGAAAACTGGAGTTTTGGAAGCTCTCGTGTTGAACGATACCGTTACACATGTATGGACGGGCACTTCGGTAGCGGTGACTCACACCATCTCGGCATTCAGCGGGACTTTCGCGGCATCCTCGTATGTGCCCAGTTCTAAAAGGATCCTATTTGACGACCCCACTGCACAAGGCGATTTTCGATACATTGCCATTCAGTTGATTAACAAGAATGTCTATATTCTCGAATATCAATTTTTTGACGGATCTTCTTGGATTGACCGAACAGCAACGTTGGATGTGTAAATCATAATATTTATTTATATTTTATTAATAATAAAAAAGACAATGCTTTCCAAAAATTCTCAAAATTCTTCTTCTTCTTCTTCTTTTTCTTCTCGAAGAGACCCCAAGGGAAAAGGGAAAGTCTCTTCTGCAAGCAATCCCCGAAAAGTTCCAGAGAGCATCACGTTGAAAAATGGACAACAAATCGAAACCGCTCCGTATTTGGCTTTGATGGCGAAAAAATTATCTTAAATATTAAAAAATGACTAATAATCAAACGAAAAATAATGCTCCCAGAAAAACAAAATCTCCGCAAAACAACAATGCTTCCAGCAAAAAAATAGTTTATAGTTCAAAAACATTTTCCGCGAAACCCAAGACCCGGATGAATCCATGGGAACATAATGCTCCGCTTGGTCAACCAATCAACTGCATTATATCATAAAATCAAATAAAAAAAAAATGATTTTTTTAGTAACTTCATTTATTTTCTCAAATCTGATCGATTCAAGTAATTGTCGATTTCTTCTCGCATTCCATCTTTCAAAATTCCCACATCGGGCGTGTGAAATATGCCATTGCATGTCTTAGTCCATTTTGAATTTGCTAAATCAAGGAAAGCAGTACTGAAAACGATTTCAATAGTAGCAACCCCAAAAAATTTATAGAATATTTCTTCATTATTGACAACGATCGAAACTTTTTCGAATGACGATATGTCTTTCATGTCATATGTAAGAACGCCACCATATAATTTGCACAAGCTTTCCCCATTTTCGATGATGATCGAGACTTTTTCGAAAATCCACATGTTTTGTCTTTCAATTTTTCTTTTGATATATTTTTTAGCAAACTCATATTGATATTCAGTATCTCACCGTAAAAAAGAGCATGGTTATCTTTTTCTTGTAGAATTTTGAAACATTCCATGAACATGGACGTCAATTGGTCCAGGGTCATTTTGTACTCGTTGGTATTCGCAGAAGCTATCAATTCTATTTTGTTTTGTTTTTGTTTTTTTGAAAACAAGACGAAAAGTAAAAAGAGAAGAAAATATTTATTATTATTCAGTGAATTTAAACATCAAAACTTTTATATCGTTTTTCCCGGAGTTCTCTCCCGAATGATCTATACTATTTTGGTAACACAGATAAGTACAAACATCTGATATTAGAATTAACTCAGGGTTGTATGAATATTTGCCGCCTATCAATTTTGAAACTTTCCATAATGCACCGGAAATACATACGATATTATCTTTCTGATATTTATAAAAGTAATACTGTTTCCCACTGAATTCTTCGGATACGGAGTAACGCATGGATGTAGAAAAGGACGTATGTTTACCGTACTTTTTGCTGCATATATCTATGATATCCCGTGACATGATGTTTATCATGCTTTTAAATTCGAGTTTATTATCCAATACATCTCTTGTAAATTCGATAATCATTTTACCATGTTCATTTATTCCCTGTCTTAGAATCTTATCCTGATATTTTTCAAAATAAATTCCATAGTCACCCAGTGATAATTTAGAATAATCCTCTCGTATGATTTCAAATAAGACACATGGATTGTGTTTTTCGTCAGTTTTCGAAGTTTCCAAATAATTGTACAAAACATCAACACTGGATGACCCATTACATAACAACAGATTTTCTATTATGATTAAGCGAGATTTTTGACTATCTTCTTCTGCTTCTTTTTTGTATTCGACAAAATTATCTTTTCCACACTTGGGAGAAATCCTGTACCCGTCTTTTTCTACTCCTTCTTTGCATTCGAAAAAACGATCTTTTCCACACTTGACAGAAATCTTGTGCCTGTCTTCTTCCATCTCATGGAATTTCGAAACGTTTTGTACAATTTCTTTTTCTCCGAAAACTTCCAAGGAAGCCTTCAAGAAAAGACGAGCGAAATTGGGATCTTTCATAATTTCTTCTTTCGCAACAGAGAAAGACATGATCGCGAGAATTTATTTTGAATTGGAAAAATAATGAGAAAAAAAGGAATTTTATGAGAAAAAAAAATTATTGTTTTTATTATTCCCATCGCATTGCCACAACTTCTCTGGACTGGACACCACGCAGTTCCGATTGGCGGATTGTTTTCCTAACCACTAAGACTCCTTTCTGTATCAAAAGAAGAGGATCGTATGTATTATCACTGTTCTTTATACGTTGAACATAATAATTTTGGGTTTTATATGTCACAATGTCGTACATGTGGAATTTACAAAACACATAACATTTACCCGAGAATTTACTTTTTGGGGTATAATGCAATAAAATAGAAGTCGTGAATCCACTATGATGTTCTTGGCACAACCGCGTGATTTCTTTTGAAAAATATTCCATTGCAGTATTAAATATATCACGACTCGACAGAATATCAATTTCTAATTCTAAGACAATTTGTCCGTTTTCGTTAGTCCCTTGCCTCCTGATCAAGTGTTGATATTCCTCGAAAAAAATGGCTTCCCTGCACAGAATATTTTGTTCGTCGTTACATCGTTTAATATCAATCACAATAACGGGTTTGTGTTTTCTTATAAGTTGTAAAGTGGAAAGATATTCGTACAATACATGTATCACAGAAGTTCCGTTTTTGTAAGGAATGTCGTCATAATCACAAATGGACATTAAACGGGATTTGTTGTCGTTTGTCGAGGACATTGGTTCTATTTATAATGGATATTAATGAGATACACATAAAATTAATATAGATTTACCTTAACTCAATCGATTTGAATTTGAAGAGGAAATCAGAAACTAATTCCAAATTTATTGTTAAGGCACAGCTTATTCAGTGAAACAGAAGAGAGAAAGTAAAATGTACAAACAAAAAATAACTTTTAGTGGCATCTTCACTGAAATAAAGTTCTTGTTAAGCGAAAAGTACCTTTTAAGCGAAATAAAATTAATCGTTTCCCAACACTAATCAAGACAAAGAGAGACTTTTTTATTTTTGACAAAATTCAGTGAATATCATAAATTTCTCATTATTTTGCTCATATTTTTTTTTTTTAAATTCCGTTGAGAGAATGTGGTCTCAGTTCAATCACTCTCTCACCATGAAGTGCCTAAACAGAGAATGTACAAATTTATTTTCTAATCGAAAAACTCTATATTGTTCCAAAAAATGTCAAAATAGAGAGCAAAATTTGCGACAAGGACGAGTACGAGGACGGGAAACAAATAAAAGCAAAAAACAAAAAAAAGTACATGAGGAATCTGAAAATGACGTCATAAGCGAAGAATTGTTTTCTGAACTTGCCAAGATCAGTCAGATGTTGGAGGGAAAATTAAATTCTCCGTTGCCTGAACTCGATGACAAAGAGAAACCAACCTCCAAGTCCAGAGACCCTTACTCCATAGAATTTTTGTTGAATGACGTTAATAATTAGGAATAAATCTGTTTATTTTTGCCATTTGTATTTATATGATTGTCTATGAAATTTACTTCTTCCGTGGTGATCGAGGGCATCGCGATGTTCCCGGGACAAGTACCCCATATTTTTTTCTACACCATAAAATTCTAATTCTTTTCTGTTTTCGTTCACAAGATCTTTCATGTAAGAATCTCTGGTCACTTTAGCGATAATACTAGCTGCGGCGATGGTCAAAGATTTACCATCTCCTTTGGGTATGGTTTTTACAGTTTTTTGATTTTTCATTTCTGCAGGTTTATGAATTCCATCAATCAATATTATAGTAGGCTCGGGAGTGATTTTGTTTATTATTTTTGTCATGAGATTCATGTTTGTTTTGAGCACATTGAGAGTATCAATGTCTTCGACGCTGCCGAATTCTACGATTACCGTGAGAGCTACATCTTTTATTTTTTCTGCAAGAATCTCTCTTTTCTTTGGAGAAAGTTTTTTGCTATCTTTTACTCCAGCTTTTATTAAATCATTGAATACATTTTTGTCGTTGGGAAGGATGACCCCAGCAACACAGAGCGGACCCACTGCAGATCCGTACCCAACCTCGTCAAGACCCAAAACGAATTCGTTATCTTTGAGATTTTTACGAATATCTGTCAGTTCGTACGAAAAATCGTTTTCGCAATTAGCACAAGAAGACATTTTTTATTAAAAGAAGACTAAATGAAATATTTTTTTATTTGATATCATTAATCCTTTTTTTTCGATCCATGGGAACTCGCATGGTTATTGTATTTCGCCCACGCTTCCCAACAAATTTCTTGATATTTTTTTGCCAAAGATGAAATTTTTTCTAAGTCATTGTCGTAAATGCCCCTACCGATGATGAAATAATCTGTCCCACTCTCGGCGCATACTTCGGGAGTCCTGTATTGTTGGTCTCTGCCATCCTCTTTGACTTCCGGATCCATGTTGATTCCGGGGGTGTAATTTTGAAAATCAGGATGGTTATCTATGTACCCTTGTGAGACAAGGCCCACAATATTTTTGCATTTTTTCGCCAATTTTTTTATGTCATCCTTGTATTCACTTTCTAATAAATTATCTTTTGTGGAAAGTTCTTGGATCAACAAAATACCAACATCTTTGTGATTATTTTCGAAATTTCTAATGGTATCCAACCCACATATTCCGTGGAAAGTAACCATATCTATGATTTCGTGACCTTGGATATTTTCAAATTGTTTGATGCAGATGGAAGCGATATCTGCATATTTTCTATCTTCGATTATGAAAAAGGAATGTTGTTTTTTTAAATCGTCAATTATATCCATAAATTCATATTTTTCCATTAAACTATTTTCAAAATCGATCATATCAAGATGTAATTTTACGGCCAAGATGTATTTTCCGATATTTTCCAGGATTTTAAAGATTTCATGAGGACATATCAAATCCAGAGAAATGATCAATCTGCTCTTTTTTTGAAAAGCAATTTGGTTGATTCTTTGAACCAGAGGGAAATCGGCATGATGCAATTTCTGAATTTCTCTTCCATACTTCGTTTTCTTTTCGTGTGCGGAAAACTCGTTTAGTTTGAATAAACTTTCTATTTCGTATCCTTTGGATTTTATTTTTTCGAATCCTCCGGATTCTCTGTCCACGATGACAATTACTTTTTTAATATTGATGTTATTTGATTCCAATTTTTTAATGGTGCCCAAAATACTTTGCCCGGAGGTTACGACGTCTTCGATGAGAATGCAGTTTTTATTCACATAACCCGTGCCTTCGATTATATTTTTGTTTCCATGATTTTTGGCATACTCCCGAACCAAAATCATCGGAAGTACTTTCTCATAAGAAACGATGGAAGCGAAAGGAATGGCACCTACGGGGACTCCAGCGATGATGTCCTTTTCGGGATCCGTGTGTTGACATTTTTTCGCCAAACGCGAACATATTTCGTCAAAAAGATGAGGAAATGAAATCAGTTTTTTCAGATTGACGTAAAAGTTAGACAATTGGCCACTTTTCAAAACAAAATTGCCATATTCTATGATGTAATGTTTGAAAAATTCCTCAATTACAAAATCTTCGTTCATGCTGATCTTTCTTTGAGATCAATGTTGATGATATCGAAAAGAAATTTAATAATAAAATTTATTGTTTTTTTTTTTTTCTTTCATATTTCTTTCAATTGTCCCGTAACTTCTTGTATACAAGTAAATTCTTTGAATTTCAAAATTTCTCGGAGTTCTTGATTGAGTTTTTCAAAAATCATCGGACCTTTGCAAACTAGGTGCGTGCCGACTTGCACCGCAGTGGCTCCACAGAGAAGATGTTCGAATACATCGGAAGCAGTCTCGATCCCTCCACATCCTATGATGTTTATGGTTTTCGGAAGAAGATTGTAGAAAGTTCTGACATTCGACAATGCAGTGGGTTTGCAGAAAGAACCTCCAAGTCCACCAAGACCATTTTTAGGTTTAATGACGGGTTTCATGGAATTCGAATCAATCACCAATCCGTTGACTACGGAATTGATGCAAACCACAAAATAAATTGTTTCTTCATGATATTTCTCAATGAGACCAGAGGCTCGCTCAAAATCCTTGATTTCATAATACGGAGGAAGTTTGATACCAAAACGAAGATTTTTGCATATTTTTGCTAAGGAATGCAATGCGCATAAATATTTTTCAAAACGTTCGAAATCATATGCGACCATCCTCGACGATTCTCCCTTTCCCGCTACGAGATTGGGACAGGAGAGATTGATTTCTACTAGGCCAGTAGTTTTTTCATAACTTTCATGAATTTTTTTAAGCATGATTTCCATTTCATTAATGTTAAAAGGAAAAATGGAGAGAATAAATGGTTTTTTTGCTTTTTTTTGTTGATGATATTTTAGATATTGTTCATAGCCGAGATTCGGGATTCCCATGGAATTCAAAGAACATTTATCGTTCATGAAAAATCTGGGTTCTTCGTTTCCGCGTCTCGGTTCCATTGTACAACTTTTCGAAAGTACTGCACCCGCCTCGGAATTTATGAGATCATCGAGTTCTTGAAATGTCACACAGAGACATCCGGAAGCATTGTATATGCATGAAGATAATTTTATGCCAGCAATGTATGTGGAGATGTCGGGAGAGAATTTCATATTGCTTGTTTTCGAAAAATATGAATAAAGAACAAGAATTTTATTTTTTTTTTAAATGTTTTTTTTATTCGATGAGCCATGGTAAACCAAAAAAAAAAAGGTACCGTTTAACACTCACAATCATAACGCCCGGTCGTCCAATACACATGGCAATGTCCATCACAGCTATGACCACAGTGATGAGAAAATGCGTAAACACCGCATGGTCCGTATGAATAGCTATTCCAGTAGCAGGGAGGTTGTGGGTGTCCGCAATCGCTGCGTCGGGTAATCGTATTATTGGGTTTGGAAACATCGACAAAACATGATATTTCTTCATCTTCCGCACCGTTGGAATAAATCTTTCCGTTAATAACACAATAATCTTGATTATTCAACGTATCTTCTTTCAAATGGTTATCATCGCGGCGTGCCATTTTTTCGGTCACCGGACCTTTGGCGAGACATCGAATGTCTTCAGACATGTGAAGATTAGCATATACTTGGTTTCCGGTTACACATATATTTTGAGCACCCACGACGCTCCAGACAAACGAAAAAATAAATGCGAGCAAGAAATTCATGGATAATTCTATCGAACAAAACGAGAATTTTACAAATGACGAGAATTTTATATGGGCCTTATTATTTTAAGTATCGTTATTAAGTGAAATATTATATAGGCCTTATTATTTTAAGTATCGTTATTCAGTGAAATATTATATAGGCCTCATTATTGTTTATTTGTTTTTGTTTTGGTTCATTTTGAAAAAAAGATGTCGACATTCGTGTTTCGATTCCTCGCAGTTTTTGCCATTCTCGCAGCCGCGTCTCTCTCTCTGCCCACTTTGCCTTCTGATTCCGCATATTGCATGATCGGAGGTGAAAAATATCTCGATGGAGAACTGGCACATGACGATGCTTATCAGTGCGTCGTCGTTGCTCCATCAGAAAATTCTCAAATAGCATCTCCGGTAGCTGGACCGTTGGATTCAGAATATTTGCGTTACGTGGATCGCTATTGCGTGATCAATGGCAAAGTTTATACCACCGGGGTCAACTTTACCGATTTGACTTGTGACATTCGGAGATTGGAAAATGATCCTGTCGCGAGTGGTACATTTTGCCACGATCCAGCTTGGGATTGTATTTTTGCCGACCTGGTGTACAGTGCTGGAGGACATCGGAATAACCAATGTTGTTCTCACCATTGCCATCACGATGACTGTGACGTTTACTGGACTTCCGGTACTTGTTATACGCAATGTTGATTTATTGACATCAGAAAATAATAAAATAATAAAATAATAAAATAATAAAATAATAAAATAAAATCTTTAATTTTTTTATTGAATATTTCGCGGCTCGAAAGGTAATAAATTAACATGCACGGACAAATCATTTGCATCAAAAATTATGGAAAGCTTCATTTCGTTTTTTAAGCATCGCTCACAAATGTTCGCAGCGATCGGCTGATGTCTGTCATCATTCGAAATTTTGGAGTAACCGACAAAAGTGACTATTTTTGCTTTATCAAACATTCCACCGCAGCGCACACATCTCAATTCTTTAATCGAGATAAATTCTTTTTCGAACTCCATATTTTTTTTCTTGGAATTTTAAATTTACAACAAGGGCAACTTTTGTGTCTTAGATTCAGTGAATTATATTTGCATTTGCGAAGAATAAGTTTCGCGCATTACGAAAAAAAAAAAAATAGGAGGACCAATGTTTTGTGATATGTGCGCGAAAAACATTCAAGACAATCTTTGTGGCAATTACGAAAATGATTTTACATGTAGCGAATGTCAAGCGAAATTTAGAGTGCATATCATGAAAATAGCTAAGGAACATTATCCAAACTACTTGCGCAGGGCGGGATATAACGACTGTGTCAATGATCACGAAAAATGGAGAAAACGACTCCATGGATAATTTTGAAATCTAATAAAATTATTTTATCAAATATGAAAAGTGTATATTGATCTATCTCGCAGAAGAAGAAAATATTCAGATATAACACTTTTGTCTTTGCGATCGTTTATTTTCATCATATTTCAAAATAATGTATTTTGTAGTAGTGCTGTGCAAATTAACCGGCTAGCCGAATTTTTTGTTTAGCCGGTTAACTGGCAGTTAACCGCATCCATATGAATCACAGAAAAACAATTACGCGACCAATAACTTTTCCCAAATTGAAGTCGACTAAACTATGCAACTTCTCTTTCATATCCATCAAACTCAGCCTTGAAACACTCTACATTTTTCCTGTTGATACTTATTTTGTTTTTCAAGTTTTTTAAAAATGAAAATATGGATGGAATAAATACACACACACACGATCAGTCCTTTCATATTTGTTGATTGCTTTCCTCTATGATTTCCTCTAGCCTTAAAATAATGTTAGATAGCAAATATTTATTATTTTTGGTTCAATCCAGGAAAATTTTCCAAGGTTGGTGGACATTGTTGTGGAGCAAATATGCAATAACCACGTATCGATATGCAAAATTGTCAATGGAAGAAGTATTTTCTATGATCGATTTTCGAATACCAAGTTCAGCGTTTTTAATTCGTTGTTGAGATACTGGATCGTGGTCACTTTGCGCTAGCAGTGCTCTTTGATATTCGAGATTATTTGTTTCAAGTCGAGATTGTTGAATTACAATTTGTGAAAACAGCGACATTTTTTCTTTCGAAACGAAAATGTTAAAAAAGAACAAATAAAACCCCCGCTTTATTTAAAAATCCCGCTTTTTTTCTATGTTAACCGAAATGCCACGTCATTTATTTTCAACAAAATCTGTGAGGAGGATGAGTGATAACCCTGTTGGCACTCTTTCAAGTCTTTCAACCCAACAGCTGATTCAAGAAAATGTCACGGCTGAGAATTTTGACCTTGAACGTGAAGTTCTGCTGGATCGAGGGTCTTTGATAGAAAGGGGTTTAACTTCAGAATTTGATGAAGAAGATCGCAAAGAATTGCTGGGAATTTCTATTTAAAAAAATAAAATCCAAAATTTATTTTATTATTGTTCCAAGAAATATTTTTACAAGAGTCCGTGATATCTCACGAAATTTAGCAGTCTCGAAAATCCGATGCCTCCGCCGGCTCTGGGAAACATGGGGAGAGATAGGAAACGGTTCAATTCATTATCGACCCGTTCTTTCCCGAATTTCTTGTACAATAGAGCAGCATATTCGCCATTGGAGATGGCGAGAAATGATCTTTTCATTTCTGCGACGTCGCAACTCCTCACGGCACTTCCGATGGTCTCCATGCCCTTTGTTTCTCCGATGGAATTTCTGCCCAACATCAAAACATCTAGTTTCCTGGCATATCCGGGATTTTCCGGATCCCTTTCCATATTGAAGAATGGATGGGTTCGTTCGGGAAAATTTTTCAAGAACACGACAGGAGCAAGAGTTTTGCAAAGATAATCTTCGTCATCGTGATTCAATTCCATCGTTTTGCACATGTCGCAGGCCTCTTCGTAATCGATCTCGCAAAAGTTTCCTTTGTATCCGAGAGCTTTTATTAATTTCGTCGCAAATACGATCAATGACTCCAGAGTCCCGTCGTTAGTTTCGAACTCCACCATGGGAAAGATAGTATTATGTCTACCGACCACCGGATTTTTCTCGAATCGATAGGAGGTCGAAAAGCAATAATAATTTCTTCGTTTCGGATCATTCAGGAGAATTTCTTCGAGCCCCATCTGATTTGTTTGACGAAGAGGAAAAAGGGTATCGAAATAATGAAAAAGACCGACGTTTTCGGGATCTTCGCATGCCGTCAGAACATCCAAATGGTGCTGATAAAATGCTTCTAGGAAATTTTCCGAGTGAAAGAAATCGTGCAACTTTCTAGAAAGGATACTGAACTCCTCGTAATTGATCTTGTTCAGTTCATTCGCAAAAGTTTGAGAAGCGGGATTAGCGGGGATTGACGAAGACATCTATTTTTTTTTTTTTTTTTTTGTGTGATTATTGAAAAAAATAAATAAATCAATAAAATATTTGCCAAAATAAAAACGTATAAAAAAATTAATGTTTTGATATGCGAAAATAAAAAAAAAAAAAATGGAGGATTTCGGCAGCGCTTCTGAAGACTTTGACCAAAATTACAACGAGAATTCCATTTGGTCTTCGAACAATACGAACGAATTTTCCGTCGATAGCAGGGAAAAACCATCGCAAAACACATCGAACCCAGAACTTTTGAAACTTTATTTCGAAATATTCGATGAATATAAAGAAAAATATGAAAACCAGAAAATCGTCGTGTTGATGGAAGTGGGGACTTTTT
>Ga0316207_10001511_pt1 | contig 28216 bp, 26 predicted proteins | sample 6weekpyrite_MG_FD_204943 | JGI IMG/M metagenome (GOLD analysis project Ga0316207, IMG submission 204943) | Microbial mat bacterial communities from mineral coupon in-situ incubated in ocean water Damariscotta River, Maine, United States -... | ecosystem: Environmental > Aquatic > Marine >...
AACACTCAAGCAAGACTAGCGCTCAATCATATTCAACCAGTATGCTTACCACTGAAAAATTCAGAATACTCAGGGAGAGATGCAATGAATCAGATTGAAGACTTAAATGCCCAGTTTGCCATCGCCAATCAACTATCGTTTGCCACAGACCCCGGCGGCCTGACCATTGCCCACATTGAGAATGCACATGCCAGTGCCTCTATCGCCTTGCAAGGCGGCCACCTGATGACCTGGACACCCAAAGATGTCGAGCCAGTAGTGTGGCTCTCCCCCGACGCCAAGCTGGCGCCGGGAAAATCAATCCGCGGCGGCGTGCCGATTTGCTGGCCCTGGTTTGGCGCCCATACCTCTGAAGCCGGTTTCCCCGCCCATGGCTTTGCCCGCACCACCCTTTGGCAAGTGGTCGAAAGCAGCACTCTTGCCGACGGCGCAACGCAACTATGCCTTCAACTTGAGCCAGCCAACATGCCCAAGCAACAGTGGCCTCACGACACAACCGTGCAATGCCTGATCACAGTTGGCCATACGCTGCAGATGGAACTCGTGACCTGCAATTGCGGTGAGGGTGAAATAACTATCAGCGAAGCACTACACACCTACTTCGCCGTCAGCGATGTCCGTAACATCAGCATCGACTGCCTGGATGGCTGTCACTACCTGGACAAAGTCGATGCATTCAAACAGAAACAGCAGGCGGGCACAGTGACATTCTCATCCGAAGTCGACCGCGTCTACGTCAATACTCAAGCCGACTGCATTATTCGCGACCCCGGCCTGTCGCGTCAGATTCGTATCAGCAAAACCGGCAGCGACTCAACCGTGGTTTGGAACCCCTGGATAGCAAAATCTGAGCAAATGGGGGATCTAGGTGAAGACGGCTATCTGAAAATGGTCTGTGTTGAAAGCGCCAATGCCGAGCAAAACAGCGTAACGCTTGCAGCAGGTGAAGAACACCGCCTCAAGGTCTGCTACTCCGTCGAAAAAGATTAAGCCACAGCCGGGGTTTAACCGCCCCGGCTTAAACACTACTCTCAACAATCAGGCCGGTGTTACCTGGCCAAAACACTGCGCCTTGGTGCAAATAGCCGCAGGCATTGCCCGGTGAGCAATCAGCGCCGAGCCTCCGCGTATCAAACGATAAAACCACCATACGATGGCCCCAGCAGCGATCACGAAACCAAAGGCATAAAACATGGTGCCCAGTGCCGCCATCGACAAAAACAACATGCCGATAAAACTGCGCACCAACCACTCGTGATGCGTGGCAACCAACACAGACTCATGACTCAGGTTATCAGCCCCCTGCTCTGCACACCGCTTAAACTGATAAACCTTGAGTGCACTGATAACAAATCCGACCGGCGCAGTCACAACAAGAACATAAAGTGCGTAAACAAAAGCAAGTAAAACGATTTCAGACCATTCTATGGTCTCATGCTGTTTGCTATTCATGATGACATCCTCCTATGGTTATGGGTCGTCAGCATTTCCGACGCTGACAACAACTCATTGAAGCACTGCTATTACCAGTATAGTTCCTAAGCGTGATAGTCAAGATATATTTAAGAGCGGTAGGTTGATCCTGAATTGCGTGAAATCTTCATCCGATGCAGCCGTGATTTTGCCCCCATGGGCTTCGATGATTGACTTTACGATAGCCAACCCCAGTCCGGCGCCTTCACTGCTGCGTTGACGCGACGGGTCGACACGGTAGAAACGATCAAAGACTCTGTCGAGGTGTGCTGCTGGGATGGGTGTTCCTGGGTTTTGTACCACAATAAACACATTGTGATCGCTGTGACCGAGTTGAATATTCACGCCACTGCCTGCCGGAGCATGACGGATAGCATTGGCAAGCAGATTGCTTAATGCACGCCGTAACATCAGACAGTCACCTTTAATGTGTGCCTCGCCTTCAAGTGTCAATGAAACTTGGCACTCCTCTGCCCAGGCTTCGTAGAAATCGAGCAGATTTCGCACTTCGCTGACAAGGTCAATATCGCTGGCATTAGGCGGATTCAGGCCCTCATCGGCCTTGGCTAAAAAGAGCATGTCGCCGATCATTTGCGCCATGCGTTCGTACTCTTCCATGTTCGAGTAAAGGATTTCCTCATATTCAGTGGCGTTACGTGCCTGGGAGAGTGCTACTTGAGTCTGGGTCATCAGGTTGGTGACAGGGGTGCGAAGTTCGTGGGCGATATCGGCGGAAAAATTTGAGAGTCGAATGAAAGCCTCTTCCATGCGTTGCAAGAGATCATTAAATGATGTGGCCAGTTCGGTGAGCTCAGCCGGGACGGTGTCGGGATCGAGACGGCTGTTTAAGTCATTAGCGCTAATCCGGCTGATCTGATCGACAATATGGTGCAACGGCCTGTGGCCATGCCGTACCGCGATCCAGCCCATGAGTCCCATGATCGCAATACCACAAACAACCATGAGCCAGAGGGTGCGGCGGAAATTTTCCAGAAAATGGAGGTGATAGTCGGTAGCGACGGCAGTGAAAACGGTATAGGGGCCTCTGCCCGTAGGAGAGGCTTCAGCCATGTGACGGGTGAGGACACGGAAGTTGTGTTGGCTATCGCTCCACGGTTGCACTGTGCCCTGAGCGAGTTGCTCGGCGTTTGGCAGTGGCATCGATGAAAGGTCTGGGCCAGGACTGGCATACAATTGCTGGCCTGCAGCATCAACAATATGCAGCAAGGCACTGTGATGTCCCACCAGAAGATCATCGAAGCGTTGCTCGATGTGGGCCAGATCATCATGGGATTTAAGTGTGACAAGCGAGTGTTCCACTGCCTGGGTGATCACCTTGAGCTCCTTGATATCCTCAGCGCCAAAGTGCTCTTCAATAGAGCGACCGATGATCCAGCCGAAGGCCAGAAACACCACCGTAGCGACGGCGATGAACAATAAGGTAAGCCGCAGCGTTAGGGATGACGGCCGTGTCATCTACGAATGGCCATCCAGCGTGTCGATCATATAACCCATGCCGCGTATTGTCTGAATCAGTTTGAGGTCGAAGTCGTCGTCGATTTTACCCCGCAGACGACGAATGGCAACATCGATGACATTGGTGTCACTATCGAAATTCATATCCCAGACCTGGGAGGCGATCAAGGAACGCGGCAGGACTTCACCTTGACGGCGTACCAGTAGTTCCAGCAGGGCAAACTCCTTGGCGGTTAGATGGATGTGTTGGCCACCACGGCTGGCACGATGGCGGGCCAGATCCAACTCCAGGTCGGCAATTCGCAAACTCAACTCGGAGACAGGAGCAGCGCCACGACGCAACAGGGTACGGACACGCGCCAACAGTTCAGCAAAAACGAAGGGTTTGACCAGGTAATCATCTGCCCCCAACTCCAAGCCCTTCACCCGGTCGTCGATGCTGTCGCGGGCAGTGAGAAACAGCACGGGTACTGCTTTACCTGCCTCACGCAGGGATTTTAAAATCCTCCAGCCATCCACATCCGGCAGCATGACATCAAGGATAAGCAGGTCATAGCGTTCAGTCATGGCCTGATGATAACCATCCAGGCCGTTATGGATCAGGTCGACGACAAAACCGGCCTCAATGAGTCCCTGTCTGAGATATTCGCCGGTTTTGACTTCATCTTCGACAATCAAAAGTTTCATCGCATACCTACATGTCTTAAGCGTTAAGCACCTGGAGACAGGCTAACTCACGTCACCTGCCATGAAGATGACAGAAACATTACAAAATTGTAATGCACTCGTCACCATAACGACAGCGACCAGCCACTATTGTTTAACCAACACGATCAGCAAGTTGACCAGAGGTTAAATAGATGAAGTACATGGCACCGGATTCGCAAATGCATCAAACATTGGTATCGCCCGATTTCCCCCGCCGCCGGTTTGTTCAAGGTCTGGCAGCAGGTGGCGTTCTTATGGGATTGGCTCCGTGGGTCAAACCGGCATTTGCCATGCCATCCGCTGAAACAATCACGGGTTCAGCACCGCTACTCTCCGGCACCGAATTTAATCTTACGATTGCGCAAACGCCGGTCAATTTTACGGGCTCACCTCGTATGGCCACCACCATTAACGGTTTGATTCCTGGCCCGACTTTACGCTGGCGTGAAGGTGAAACGGTGACCATACGGGTCACCAATCATTTGAATGAATCCACCTCCATTCATTGGCACGGCATCATTCTGCCTTACGAGATGGATGGTGTACCCGGTGTCAGCTTCACCGGTATTGCACCGGGTGAAACCTTCGTCTATCGCTTTAAAGTCCAACAGGCGGGCAGCTATTGGTATCACTCCCATTCCGGCTTTCAGGAACAGACTGGCATGTACGGCGCGATCATCATTGATCCCGCTAACGAAAGCACACAACAGACTGAACGCGACTACATTATTCAACTCTCGGATTGGACCGATGACGACCCGATGACTGTCTTCGCCCGATTGAAGAAACAGGGTGACTATTACAACGTCAATCAGCCGACGATGACTGATTTCTTCCGTGATGTCTCTGTTGAAGGCCTTTCCTCCGCCATCTCTAAACGACGCATGTGGAATCAGATGCGCATGAGTCCCACCGATCTGGCGGACATCTCGGCCTATGGTTACACCTACCTGATGAACGGCACGACCCCGCGGGGCAACTGGACAGGGTTGTTTAAGCCTGGTGAACGTGTGCGACTGCGTTTCATCAATGGTGGCACCCAGAGCTTTTTCGATGTGCGCATCCCTGGCCTGCAGATGACCGTGATTCAGGCCGACGGTCTGGATGTGGAACCGGTGACGGTGGATGAGTTCCGCTTCGGACCTGGCGAGACTTATGATGTGATCGTCACGCCGCAGCGTGATGCCTATACCCTGTTCGCCCAGTCTATGGATCGCACTGGTTATGCTCGCGGCACGCTCACCAGCCGTGTCGGGCTAAAGGCAGACGTGCCCGAGCTGGATAAACCTGAATGGCTGACCATGGGCGACATGATGGGCAGTATGTCGCATGAAGGAATGGCGGACGGCGAGATGGCAGGTATGCAGCATGGCGGTGATGCTATGGCCATGGGCACCGCGACGGTGTCAGTGCGTCATGCCAGCACCGAATACGGCCCCAGTGTCGACATGCGTGTCGACAACCCGCGCACCAACCTCGACGACCCCGGTGTTGGTCTGCGTAACAACGGCCGTCGGGTACTAACCTATGCCGACCTTCACAGCACTGCCGCGCCAGACGATCAACGGGGGGCAGAACGCGAGATCGAATTGCACCTGACCAGCAACATGGAACGCTATACCTGGTCGCTCGACGGCCTGGAGTTCGGCAAGTCCACGCCCATTCACTTCCGTCATAACGAACGCCTGCGGGTAATCCTGCATAACGACACCATGATGACCCACCCCATGCACCTACACGGCATGTGGAGTGATCTGGAAAGTCCCGACGGAAAATTTCTGGTACGCAAACACACCATCAATGTGCAGCCGGCGCAACGGGTCAGTTTTCTGGTCACTGCGGATGCCCTGGGACGTTGGGCCTGGCACTGTCACCTGCTGTATCACATGGATGCAGGTATGTTTCGTGAAGTGGTTGTGGCTTAAGTGAGAAGGTGAAGTGATGAATAAAAACAACCGAATTGCATTAATGGTAACCGCATTGTTGCTGACCAACGTCTCTCCGGTTTGGGCTCAGGGTGAAGCGTCCATGGAACATGAGAATCATGAAACCATGCCAGCCTCGGTCAACGATGCGGCAATGGGGAACATGGATTTCTCCGGCATGGATACGGGCGACATGGAACAAAGCATGGACCATTCATCCATGCAGAACTCAATGGATCATGGCGACAACGGTATGGCGCCTGCTTTTATGCAGGGTGGATCGGCACCGGCTGATGCTCGCGATCCGCATGCCTACTCAGATGGCTATGATTTTGGTTCCATCCCAAGACCGCGCCTGGCTGATGAGCACAACTTCGGTTCGTTATTGGTGAATCGCCTGGAAGCGGTGAACAACAATGACAACAGCTGGACAAGCTATGACCTTCAGGCCTGGTACGGTCGCGACTATGACCGGCTGGTGCTGAAAGCCGAAGGCGATGTTGATAGTGGAACGCTGGAAGAGGCCAGCACCGAACTGTTGTGGAGCCACGCAGTCGCCACATTCTGGAACAGCCAGATTGGGCTGCGTTACGACAGCGGTAAAGATCCGAATCGAGTCTGGCTCGCCTTCGGCATTCAAGGTTTGGCGCCTTACTGGTTCGAGCTGGATGCTACGGCCTATCTCGGCGAGAACGGCCGTAGTGCACTGGCATTCGAGGCGGAATACGAGCTGCTATTGACTCAAAGAATTGTTCTGCAGCCGCGCCTTGAGGCCACGCTTTATGGCAAGGACGATCCCGAGCGCGCATTGGCTTCCGGTCTCTCCGGCATGACCGCGGGCATACGCTTGCGCTATGAAATTCGGCGTGAGTTTGCCCCCTATCTCGGCATTGAATGGGCGGGTATGTTCGGCGACACGGCTGATTACGCCCGTTCTGCTGGGCAGGCAACTGACGACACGCGTCTGGTGGCGGGTGTGCGTTTCTGGTTCTGAGGAGTTGAAGGAGCATGCAGATAAAAAACAAGCTGTCAGACCAATGCCCCGTGTGCGGTATGAAGGTGGAATCAGCGCAGTACAAAACTCAATATCACAAGATGTATTTCCATCTCTGTTCCGAGCAATGCCGTGAAACGTTTGCAACTAGACCACAACGCTATGCCAACGGCGCGGTTGAAAAACGAACAGCGGTGATTAAACACCGCAATCTGCGCCTGGCAAAGGCGCATAGCCTTGATGAGGTGAAGGTGATAGAGGCTTATCTGCTGGAGATGATGGGTATGACAGATGCGCATATCCAGGGTGAGTGCCTGCAGATCAGCTATGACCTGTTGCAAGTCACACAAGCACGTATTGAACAGTTACTGAACAAGTTAGAGGCAGGCCTTGATAACAGCTGGTGGCAACGACTAAGACGAGGCTGGATTCATAACACCGAAGAAAACGAGTTGGGCAATCTGAGGCGCGGTTCCGGGGCGTGCTGCAACCGGTCACCACCTGGTGTTCGGTAAATAAGAACAAAGTAAAAAGTAAATCTATTAAGGAGCAAGCGATGTTTGAAATAATTCCCAACTGGCACCCTGTCTTTGTTCACTTTACCGTCGCGCTGTTGTCGATGGCAGTCGGTCTTGTGGTCGTGACACCATTCATCAAATCACCACTGAAGGAACAGTGGCAAACCGTGGCCAGATGGGCGCTATGGTTTGGCGCAGGTTTTACTATCATCACCGGTCTGACCGGGCTATATGCCTATAACACTGTCGCTCATGACACACCTTCCCACGCAGCGATGACCGACCACCGTAACTGGGCCATTGCCACGATCATTCTGTTTTTGACACTCGCAGCCTGGTCTATTGTCTGGGCGAGAAACAACAAAGCACCTGGAATGGTGTTTGTCGTCTGCATGGTGATTGCCGGAAGTGTTCTGGCCTCAACTGCATGGCGTGGCGGTGAAGTGGTCTATCGCTATGGTCTCGGTGTGATGTCACTACCGAAGGCTGAAGGTGAGGGACATAGCCATTCCCATGGTGGTGATCAAGAACACGGCAGTGACGCGGTTCAGGGAATGGAAGGTGGTCATGATGATCATGGAAAAGGTAGCCACGATGACAGCATGAGTGATTTGGATATGGATTTTTCTGGCATGGACGAGATGAAGAGTGATGATGGCCATGATCATGAGCATTGAAGAAATACTTTTGAGATTTTTCGGAAAAACCAATTCATGATCTAACAAAAAGTATGAATACCATGAACACAGTTCACAAACAGCTATTGGCTTCAGCCATTTCACTAACTCTTCTAACACCCGTTATGGCGGCAGAAAACCATCACGACGATTGCAATAGCGATAGCACGGTTGCACTTGAAAAAATGGGCAAGGTTAATGAAGCATCACTACAGATGCATATCGACAAAGTGAAAGACCAAATGAAAAAGGTCCGTCATGCTCGCGGCTCTCACGCTTCACAGAAACTAGAGTTGAAGCGGCATCTCTTGGACATGCAGGCGGCGATGCAGGAATTGCATGACCAAATGTATGCATAGGGTTGCGAAGCGTCAATGCATGGCGCTTCGCTGGAAACACGGATTGAAGTGATGGAAAAACGCATGGGCATGATGCAGCAAATGATGCAACAAACAATTGAGCATCTATCAGAACAGGAACAGCAATGAGGACATATTAAATGATGCATGACTCGGGTGACTGGCACTGGGGCTTTGATTTTGGACACTGGACTCTTGGCATGCTGTTCTGGTTGCTTGTAGTGCTGGCTTTGGTGGCATTGGTGAAATATCTGTTTACTGGCAAAAACAAATGAGGGCGGGACAATGAAAATATTATTAACGATGATGATGGTGTCTGTAGCGGCTACGGCATCTCCCTTGATGTACGTGCCGACGGGCAATGCCAATGACCTGGTGATCATTGATCTGGCAACGGACAAAATCATGGGACGCATCAGTGAACTGGAGAATGCCCATGGACTGGCGGCAAGTCCCAATAGTGAATATTTGGTTGCCGGTAGTATGCAGCCAATAGAGTCTGGCGAAGCACGCGTGATAACTAAGCCTGATACATTGAGTGAGGCTGAGCATGCCGCTCATCACACGGGGAGTGATGAAGCGATGAAGAGTCCCAGCTATCTTTCCATCGTCCATCCCAAACATGGACATGTCATGCGCCGTGTTGCTGTTCCGGGACTGACACATCACACTGCAATTTCAGAAAACGGTAGATATGCCGTCGCGGTCCACTCCGGCTCAGGCGGGGTATCAATTGTCGATTTGAAGTTGATGGCGGTTGTAAAAACAGTACAGACAGGTCTGTTACCGAACTATGCAGTGTTTAGTCATGATGGCAAACGCTTGTATGTCAGCAATGCAAAACCTGGCACGGTGAGCGAGATCGATACCAGGAACTGGGCTGTGGTACGTGAGATCAAGGTCGGTAAAGAACCAGAACACATGGTCTTGTCAGCAGATGATTCGAGTCTTTTTGTGGCCAACGTTGGCGAAGCGACTGCAGTTGCGATTGACCTGAACAATGGCACGCTGGCGCGAAGCTTTAATGTCGGCCACGAGCCACATGGTATTGATATCTCATCTGATGGCCGCTGGTTGTTTGTTTCTAGTAAGGGCGATCAAAGACTGAGTCGAATTGATTTGATCGACAACACACAATCGATGATCGATCTACAGCCAGCCCCCTACCACCTCACCTATGTCGACGAAGTAAAAAAACTCTATATATCTAGCCGTAAATCACCGCTGGTATGGGTGATTGCCCCGGAAACGCTGAAAACGATTGCAATAATAGATATTGGTCGAGGCGTGGCCCATCAGATGGTGGTACTACCGCAATGAGAACTCGACGCATGAAGGTCAGCAAGTTGGCAATGTGTTCCAATGTGCCCGCAGACGCCATTCGACACTATTCCGGTATGGGTCTGTTACAGCCTAAAAGGGATCCTTCAAACGGTTATAAAATTTATCAAGCTGCAGATATCGAGCGCGTGCGCTTTATTTACAAGGTAAAGACACTCGGATTCAGGCTAACCGAAATCGGTCAGATTTTATCTCATGCAGATAAGGGGAAGACACCCTGCCCTGACGTATGTGACATGGTTCAAACAAGAATTGAAGAAAACCGGCAAAAGTTAAACGAGCTGGAAATACTGCAAACACTCATGCAAAACGCACTTAACCAGTGGCGTACCTTACCTGAAAAGGCACCTAACCGTGAATCAATATCTCACCTGATTGAGTCGGTTGCGAAAAATATTGATGAGGATTGACCTGGGCGTTACCCGCAGGTTCAAGAATCAAGTGTTTGTCATATAGTTTACAGGAGGTGTCATATTGCGAACTTTGTTAGTGATATTGGTTTGGGCTGCTGTTAATCCTGTCTTGGCAGGCGATGCCTCTCGTTTTAATTTCTTGTATGGGGAATTGCTGAGTCAATATTGGCGACCGACGCAGACAATCCATGGTATCGAGACGACAGTCTTTGATTATGGCGCGATGCAGCGCGAAGCCGGTCCGCTCATCGAAGAAATTTTCTCTAGCCTGGGACAATTTGATCCCTCGACACTTAGAGATGATAGAGATGATAACGAGACCAAGGCCTTCTGGATTAATGTCTACAACTTCGCCGCCATGCGCATGGTGGTCAATGCCTATCCGGTTGATTCCATCACCAGTTTCAAAATCAGTCTGATCAAACACCCGTGGTCGAAGAGATCTATCCAGGTGGGTGGGCGCTGGTACAGCCTCACCGAGATCGAGCAAGAGATTCTGCTGCAACGCTTCAATGACCCGCGCATTATCTTTGCAGTCAGTTGTGCCGCAGTAAGTTGCCCAGACCGGCATGCGGAGCTGTTTGAATCTGCCCGGCTGGAAAATCAGCTAGACGATCTTATTAAAAACTTTTTTCTTAACCCCAAGAAAGGACTGTTTTTGAACCGCGAGACCAACACGCTGACACTGGCATGGATTCTAAAAAAGGACGGTCATCTTTTTCAAGATGACGAAGAGCGGGTGGTGGCGTTTGTGAAGCCCTACCTGGATAAAGAGCAGCGGCACTGGTTGGCTTCGCACAAAGTCACACTTGAATACTTTGAGCACGACTGGACGCTTAACGATTTGGCACAGGCCGATGGCAGGTGAATAAATAACAAGGGTACCCCGATACAAGGTGGTTTTGCCTTGATAGAAAGGGATCACAATAGTAATCCATGAACCGAGGATGGCGAGATGACGACTTATAAAGACCCTGTGTGCGGTATGAGTGTCTCGGAAGATTCAGCGCATCGGACGGAATTCGAAGGACAGGTCTATCACTTTTGCAGTGAGGCTTGCTTCAGCAAATTCTCTGCAGCACCGGCTCAATTCCTTCAGCAGGATACTGGTGATAAAAAGCAGAAAGCCGGACATTCATGCTGCGGTAGTGACACAAAAATGTCGCATCACAATGCACCCCCCCAGTCTGTGCTTGATAAATCGGCGATGTACACCTGCCCCATGCATCCCGAAATACAGCAACAAGGGCCTGGCAGTTGTCCCAAGTGTGGCATGGCGCTGGAGCCGATGGGCGTGCCTGCCCCATCAACAAAAACTGAATACACCTGCCCCATGCACCCGGAAGTTGTTCAGGATCATCCCGGCAACTGCCCCAAATGCGGCATGGCGCTTGAACCACGCACTGTTGATGCGGTTGAGGACACCAGTGAACTGGATGACATGACATGTCGTTTCTGGGTCAGTGCGCTGTTGGCGGTCCCGGTCTTCTTCAGTGCCATGGCTGCGGAGTTCTGGCCTGACGCAATCAATGACTTGATTGATCCGAAAAGCCGCCAATGGGGTGAGCTGGTTTTATCTGCTCCGGTGGTTTGGTGGGGCGGCTGGGTCTTCTTCCAGCGTGGCTGGCACTCCATCGTCACTCGCCACCTTAATATGTTCAGCTTGATTGCGATCGGTGTGGGCATTGCCTGGGTTTATAGCTTGATCGCCGTGCTGTTACCGGGCATCTTTCCGCCCGCTGTCTTCAGTGAGGCCGGGGTGGTGCCGGTCTATTTTGAGGCCGCCGCCGTGATTACGGCCCTGGTGTTATTGGGGCAAATGATGGAACTGCGCGCCCGCAGTCAGACCAATGCCGCCATCAAATTGTTGTTAGGGCTTGCACCTAAAACGGCCCGCATTGTTCGCGACAACGGTACGGAAGAGGACATTCCAATGGAGCATGTGCAAACGGCTGATGTGTTGCGTATTCGTCCTGGCGAGAAGGTACCGGTGGATGGTGTGGTGATCAGTGGCGAGAGTCATGTTGATGAGTCCATGGTCACCGGTGAACCCATTCCCGTTGCCAAGTCGGCTGGAGAACGTTTGATCGGTGCCACCGTCAATGGCACCGGCGGCCTGCTGATGCGGGCAGAAAAAGTTGGCGCTGACACCCTGCTGGCGCAGATCGTCAAGATGGTGGCCGAAGCGCAACGCTCACGCGCGCCGATCCAAAAGCTTGTAGATATAGTCGCCAGTTATTTTGTACCGATAGTGGTGGTCATTGCCATGATCACCTTTATTGTCTGGAGTGTGTGGGGACCGGAACCGGCGATTGCCTATGCCGTGATCAATGCAGTGGCGGTGCTGATTATTGCCTGTCCCTGCGCGCTGGGGCTGGCGACGCCGATGTCCATTATGGTCGGTACAGGGAAAGGAGCGCTGCTGGGGGTGCTGATAAAAAATGCCGAAGCGCTGGAGGTCATGCAGAAGATAGATACCCTGGTGGTAGACAAAACCGGCACGCTCACCGAAGGCAAACCGACACTGGTTTCGGTGGTGGCCAGTAAAGGTTTTCAGGAGGGCGATATCCTACGCCTGGCCGCCAGCCTGGAGCGTGCCAGTGAACATCCCCTGGCCGAAGCTATCGTCAAGGGTGCCAAAGCGCGTGCTGTGGAATTGACCCAAGCCGATAACTTTCAGTCTGTCACTGGTCAGGGGGTCACCGGCATCGTGGATGGCCGCAAGATTGCGTTGGGCAATATAAAATTATTTCAGAGTCTTAATATAGACATGGGCATCGATGCAGAAAGACTGCCACAACAGGCGGATAGCCAGCGCGCCGAAGGCCAGACTGTGATGTTGTTGGCGGTGGATGGCAAGGCGGCCGGCCTGATCGGTGTTGCTGACCCAATCAAAGAAACCACAGCCGAGGCAATCCGCGCCCTGCATGATGAAGACATCCAGATAGTGATGCTCACCGGTGACAGTCGCAAGACCGCCGATGCGGTGGCCGCCAAACTGGACATTGATCAAGTACATGCCGAGGTATTGCCGGAACAAAAGGCCGAGGTAGTCAAAAAGCTACAGGCTGAAGGTCTAATCGTCGCCATGGCCGGTGACGGCATCAATGATGCACCCGCTCTGGCCCAAGCCCATGTGGGTATCGCCATGGGTACCGGCACGGATGTCGCCATGGAGAGCGCCGGGGTGACCCTGGTTAAGGGCGATCTGCGCGGTATCGTCCGTGCCCGGCGGCTTTCGCGTGCCACCATGCGCAATATTCGTCAGAACCTGTTTTTTGCCTTTGTTTACAACGCTGCCGGTGTGCCGATTGCAGCCGGTGTGTTGTATCCCATGTTTGGGCTTTTACTCTCCCCCATGATTGCCGCAGCGGCGATGAGTTTCAGTTCGGTATCGGTGATAACCAATGCATTACGGCTGCGTAGTCTTAAATTGTAAAAAAAGGTCTATGGCGCTGGAAATTGAACTGCTTGATGTTAATGGAGGTGAAAAATGGAAGGTCTAGGTTCGTTTTTACTGTTTGCAGTATTTTTTTATTTGATGATGCGCTATGGCTGTGGGGCGCACATGATGCACGGTCATGGTAGACATGGCCATCAGGGCGAGCATAAACAAAAATATGTTGATCCTGTCTGTAATATGGAGGTCAATGCGGATAAAGGCTACGGCAAGGTGCACCAAGGTCAACCCTATCGGTTTTGTAGCCGCAGTTGTCTCGACAAGTTTGATGCCGATCCAGAACGTTACTTGAAAAAAAAAAGGAGAAACACATGAGATGTGAACATCATAAGCAGGGCATCTCATTGTTTGGCGTCGGCCACGCCACTAGCCTGACACTGGCAATCAGCTTCGCGCTGTGTATCGGCTTTGATCTGCTCTTGCCCGAACATGCTATGTATGAAACCTGGCAAAAATTGTTACCAGGCTTTGAGTGGATTAGCTGGAAGAGTTTTTTTCTCGGGTTGATTGAGGCCTATGGTTACGGCTGGTACTTCGCTTTGATTTGGGTGCCAATTTATAATGTAGTTGTTGCCCGACAAGTAGAGAGGAAGCATACGTAAAAAGAGTGCCCATCATATAAGCCCCCGCAGGGCGGGCCTGAAACGCACCGCTGCCATAGACTTGTTCAGAGACTCCTTAATTTGTCACAAGATAGTCATCTTTTCGTCACTCAACAGTCATAAGTTTGCTTAACAATACGCATCTTTAAAATAATTCTGGGTATAAAAGATGGTTATTGAAAAGAGTTTAAAAAAGAGCGCCATGACACTGGCAATGGTTGCAGCAATTGCTACGATGACTGCATGTAACAATAGTAATGATAATGATTCAGTCGCTGCAAACGTTAATAGCGATTCGACATCAGCTGCAGCAAATCAATATTTTAATCGTGTCAGCAGCTTTCCAGTTTATCTGAATGGCGATATCGCCGATGAGACTGTGGCTGAAATTGTCGCTTACGCCAACGAGGGTAACACCCTGGTCTACACCGATGGCAAAATGGATAAGATTGGTTTTGTCGATATCACCAACATCAGCTCACCCACTGCGGCGGGCAGTGTGGATGTGGGCGGTGAACCCACCTCAGTAGCCGTTGTTGGCGACTACGCTTTGGCAGCGGTCAATACCTCTTCTGACTTTATCAATACCAGTGGCAACCTGGTGGTGATCGATGTCACCACAAAAACTGTTGTTGAGACTATGGCTCTGGCCGGACAGCCTGATTCCATCGCCATATCACCCGATGGCCAGTATGCTGCGGTAGTAATAGAAAACGAGCGTGATGAAGACCTGGGCGATGGTGCTCCGCCACAAGCGCCTGCCGGTTTCATGCAGATTATCAATCTCAGTGGTGCTCCTGAAAACTGGAGTGTCAGCAATGTCAGCATGAGCGGTCTTGCCGACCTGTATGCTGATGATCCAGAGCCTGAATATGTGGACATCAATGAAGACAATATTGCCGTAGTCACCCTTCAGGAAAATAACCACATAGTCCTGGTTGACCTAAGCGATGGCAGCATCGTTAATCATTTCAGTGCCGGCAAGGTAGACCTGAAAAACATCGATACAGACAAAGACAGCCTGATTACCCCGACTGAAAGCTTGACGGATGTTTTGCGCGAACCTGATGGTGTAAATTGGGTTGGCAATGATCAATTTGCCACGGCCAATGAAGGTGACCTGGATGGTGGTAGCCGCGGCTTCACGCTCTTTAATACTGACGGCAGCGTAGCCTATGAGTCGGAGGAAACTGTCGAGCACATCATCACGACTCATGGACATTTTCCAGACAAGCGTGCTGGTAAAAAAGGCAATGAACCGGAAAATGTGGAATATGGTGTATACGGTGGCAAAAAATACCTGTTTGTTGGTTCTGAACGATCTAGCGTTGTGCTGGTTTATCGCATCACCGGCAATGCCGAGCCAAAGTTCATTCAGGTGTTGCCTGCTGCAGTAAAACCGGAAGGCCTGCTGGCAATTCCTGAGCGTGACCTGTTTATCGCCGCAGGAGAAGAAGATGCTCGGGATGACAAGATTCGCTCAGCACTAAGTATCTATCAATTACAAAAGGATACTGTCAGTTACCCGACCATTCTCTCCAACACGGATGACAATGACCTGCCAATCGGCTGGGGCGCACTGTCAGGCCTGAGCATGGATTTAGAGGATAGCAACATTGCCTACACCGTCCAGGATAGCTTCTATGATTCAAGCCGTATCTTTAAAGTTGACATAGCCAAGGCACCTGCGGTCATTACTGACGATATCATCCTGAATGACACCAATGGTGTGCTAGCTGCCGTTGATGCCAACCTGGTAAATGGTGATGCCAACATGACCGTTAATATTGACCCTGAAGGTATTGCCACTTCAGCCAATGGTGGCTTCTGGGTCGCCTCTGAGGGCAAAGGCACCATCGGTGATGCTGCCAAGCCTTTCGAATTTGAAAACATGCTGGTTCATGCATCCGCCACTGGGGTTATCGATGAAGTGGTAACGCTGCCAACAGAAGTAGCCGAGCGTCAGTTACGTTTTGGTTTTGAAGGGGTGGCTTCGATGATGGATGGCACAACCGAAATGCTCTATGTTGCCTTCCAGCGCACCTGGGCAGGTGACAATGCAAACCACGTCCGCATCGGTCAGTACAACACGGTCACTGCTGAATGGAAGTTTTTCTACTATGCACTGGACGCGGCTGAATCAGCCAACGGCGGCTGGGTTGGGCTTTCTGACATCAGCTACCTCGGCAATGATGAGTTCATGGTGATTGAACGCGATAACCAGGGTGGTCCAGACGCTGCTATCAAGCGCCTCTATAAATTCTCTGTTACAGGCCTTGTTCCATTGGCGGATGATGGTAGTGACACTATCGCCTACCCTGTAGTCAACAAAACCCTAGTTGACGACCTAATGGATGAGCTGGCCGCCACTGGAGGCCTAACCTTGGAAAAGATCGAAGGGCTTACCGTTACTTCTGATGGCACTGTGCTAGTCGTCAACGATAACGATGGTGTTGATGACTCTAACGGTGAAACTCAACTGTTGCGTTTAAAAGGCCTTCTGTAAAAAATCGCTTACCTGCTAACGCAGTTTACAGCCTGCTCTATGAAACATAGAGCAGGCTTTTTTTATGCGAATTAGCTGCTAAAAAACCATTCTTTTTGCCATGTATATATAAAGTTCTACAATCAAAGAACTCACTCATAAACTGACTACTTGACGCCAGCGGCAGATGAATGTGAAATGGGCTAACAATGAGGTATGTAAAAAAGTGGGGAAGACTCCTTGTTGCCACGGAATTTCTCAGCGCATAACTATGCAATATCTAGCCCCCCTCTGTTTAAGCATCCAACTTAAGAGAAGATAAACATGAGCAAACCTTTCATCGCAGATAATAAACCGGTTAAGGTCAATCTTTCTAAAGGTCAGGAATATTATTTTTGTACTTGTGGCAGATCCAATAGTCAGCCTTTTTGCGATGGCTCCCATGCAGGCACTACTTTTAAACCCAGTGCATTTGTTGCAGATGAAAACAGCGAAGCCTATTTATGTGCCTGCAAACATACGTCTAATCCGCCCTATTGCGATGGTTCACATAAGCAATTTAGTGCAGAACAAATAGGTAAAGAAGGCCCTGGATTAATACAACAAGCATCAGACCTACCTAGTGCCACTGCAACACGAGAAGAACCCACAGTAGAATTGATTCATCAGCTTGCCAGGGAGGGTTTGTCTAAATTAGGGCATCACGGCCCGATGACCTCAATGGGCATACCACGTCATGCCCTGCCTCATTGGGATGAGCTGCAAATCATGGTCGCGCAAATGGCATCAAAACCATTGATGGAAGATATCAGTGTTGGTACAGAATTGATTATCGGTCCTGAAGCCAATAAACCTTTAAAATTAGAAATCCCCCTGTTTGTCTCAGACATGAGTTTTGGCGCGCTGTCTGAAGAAGCAAAGATAGCTTTGGCCAAAGGCGGAGAGCTTGCAGGCACGGGGATTTGTTCGGGTGAAGGAGGGATGTTGCCAGAAGAACAACAGGCTAATTCACGATATTTTTATGAATTAGCCAGTGCTGGTTTTGGTTACAAAGAAGAACTTCTAAAAAAAGTTCAAGCCTTTCACTTTAAAGGTGGCCAAGGTGCAAAAACGGGGACCGGAGGCCACCTGCCTGGCAATAAAAACAAAGGTAAAATATCTCAGGTCAGAGGAATACCTGAAGGCCAACCTGCAATATCTCCACCCACATTTAAAGACCTATCCACCGCATCTGACTTTAAACGCTTTGCAGATCGTGTTAGAGAAATCACTGATGGTATCCCTATTGGTTTCAAGCTCAGTGCAAACCATATTGAAAAAGATATTCAATTCGCGCTTGATGCAAGTGCCGACTACATCATATTGGATGGCCGCGGCGGCGGTACCGGTGCCGCCCCGGAAATGTTCAGAGACCATATCAGTGTACCGACCATTCCAGCACTGGCACGGGCCCGTCGCTATCTTGATGATCAAGGGGCAAGTGGTCGTGTCACACTTATTATCACCGGTGGTTTACGTGTGCCAATTGATTTTGTCAAAGCACTGGCACTGGGCGCAGATGGTATTGCCATTTCAAATAGTGCGATGCAGGCCATTGGCTGTGTTGCGGCCAGGATGTGCAACACCAATAACTGTCCGGCAGGCATTGCGACTCAAAAAGAGGATTTGCGTCAAAGGCTGAATATAGAAAAATCAGCAAGCCAGTTACATAACTTTTTTGATGCCTCAGTTGAATTGATGCAAGTCATGGCCCGGGCATGTGGTCATGATAATTTATCCAAGTTCAATAAAGCTGACCTGGCAACCTGGCATCGTGAAATGGCTTTGTTATCGGGGGTAATGTATGCAGGCTTTTCAAGCCCAACGGGGGGTATATAACTATGCTCTGCACACAGATGTGATTTCCCACTTTAACGGACACGTAAGTCTAACTAATGTGGACTTGCTTCGAATCCGTAGACACTCAACCATTTCCTCTGATTGCCATTAAAACTGATGCGAAATACCAATTAAAGCACGAACTTGATTCGCTGAACCTTCAGCTTTCACGATTGGACTATCGGCAGCGTCACTCAAAAGACGCCAATATCCAACTTGCCCTTCGAGGGACCAGCGTGGTGACAGTTCATAAACGCTTTTCAATTGAATCCCCACATCCTTAAAGCCTGCTGCACTGTCAAAACGTGAAAGCCCAGCCCGGACGGCCTGAGCGTCAGTAACACCGAAGTAACCTTGTATGAAATCATCATCTGCCCAACTTGCAGATAAGCCAGCGGTCATTTTCAAACCACCGCTGACTTGTGCAGAGTACTCAACATCGAACGTCACCAGAAGGCCATCCTTGTCATTGCCTACATCTTCAGGCGACACGGTGAAATTGGCCAGCCAAGCGCCTGCATTGATTTCCAAAAATCCACCGACACCTACGCCTTGATCAATATCTGCCAGTCCACTTAACACATCACTATCACCTTCATCTCGCCCCCAGTAAACACGGATAAGCGGCCCCATTACCAGCTGCACATGGCGACCGGACTCTTCTGAATACGACAAATGAATGATAGCTAGCCCCGCACTGGCTACTCCATCGTTAACATTGATGCTGGCTCCCTTCAAAAAATAAGACCCCGATTTTCTAATGTCTATCAGCGGCATTGCTGACACGCCATATTTATCAGAGCCTTCATACTCAGGAAAGGGACCGACACCAAGGCCTACTTGTCTTTGAACGGGTTGCGAATAATCATGAAAGCCAATTCCCGCACTTAATGCTCTCTTGCCAGTAGTTTCAATATTATTGCTGTCGTTCTGAGCAAATGCGGATGTTAACGAAACAATGGCCAGTAAAATAGTTGTGATTACACTGTTCCGAAGCGTTTTCATTATTGTGGTCTCCTAGGCTAGCCGATATTCAGTGTTAATGATTATAGATAGAAACTTATCGTTTAACAATAACTTTTAATCGTTAAAAATTGACAGCCACATATCACCGACATAGGATAGAACTAAGATAATGACACTGCCGCAGCAACATAAATTCAAGATGGATCAGCCGAGTTATCCTCATGTCAGGGTTGAGTTATTTAATAAATTGAAAATAAGGAAAACCACGTGAAAAAACTTAAAATAACCAGTACCAGGCTACAGATCGTCGTCTTAATATTGATTATTCTTATGCCTTGCGCCGTTGCCTTAAACGCAGCAACCGGTGCGTGGGCTGAGTTGTTAAATATGCCCCAGGGCATTGCTCTCGATACAAGCCAAATAACCGGACTGAGTATGTTGGCTGTACTTGCACTTGGATCAATAAAGCCCATCGTTTACATGATTGCGTTTTGGTTTCTCTATAAACTGCTTGGGCTGTACCGAGAAGGCATTATATTTACAGCGGAGAATGTTGCCGCCATTCGTAGGATCGGCTGGGCTGTTGCTTCAATAGATATTGCAGATATGCTTCAAACGTTGGTAACAGGACCCATTCTAACTTTTTACAATATTAGTTCCGGTTATATGGCTGCCCGGCTTGAAGTCGGCATTTTAGTCATCGGCTTGTTTATCGTTCTCATAGCCTATGTCATGGATATGGGCCGTGAATTGAAAGAACAAGACAACCTCGTGATTTGAGAAAATTAATATGGCTATTATTGTTAACGTTGACGTCATTCTTGCAAAGCGAAAGATGAAACAAAAGGATCTGGCAGAAGCAATTGGGATCACTGTTCAGAACCTCTCTGTTCTGAAAACAGGCAAAGCCCGGGCTATCCGTTTTTCTACACTGGATGCAATATGCAAACACTTGGGTTGCCAGCCTGGTGACATTCTTGAGTATCAACCTGATACTATCGAATAGCATTGCCTATAAAGGTATAACAACCACATCCAGCAGCAGTATATTTTTCCATGCTCAGGGCATGTAATTGCTCGATTTACAACAATACCTGGACAAAATATTTGGGGAGAAATCATGAAATTATTAGCATTTGCAGCAAGTAATAGTAAAAAATCTATCAATAAAAAAATCGCAACCTATGCCGCAGGTTTGGTTGAAAATGCCCAAGTTGAAATCTTGGATTTGAACGACTATGAAATTCCGATGTTTAGTGAGGACAAAGAAGAGGAGCTAGGGCAGCCGAGCTTGGCGAATAAGTTTTTGTCAAAAATAGGTAATAGCGATGCGGTTATTATTTCATTCGCCGAACATAATGGCTCTTATACTGTAGCTTATAAAAATCTATTTGACTGGTGCTCGCGGATTAGGCGGGATGTGTTTCAAGAGAAACCGCTAGTTTTTCTGTCTACTTCACCCGGGCCTGGTGGTGGCGCCAATGTCCTGGGTGCGGCGAGTAAATCAGCAAAATATTTTTCTGGAGATGTGAAAGCGACTTTATCTATCCCAAGTTTTTACGAAAACTTTGATATGGAAACCGGGCGTATAAATAACAGTGCAATTGACAGCCAGCTGATCGAGGCCGTAAAAAGCTTAACTTAATTAAGTCCGCTCCCCAAAATTACCCTGCGAACGCTTCTAGCTTTTTAGTCTCACAAGCGAGTCTTTGATTCTCATTAAAGAGTTGCCCCACCTATGGGTCAACTCTACGGTGTTCCTCAACAACTTTTGCAGGCCTCGGCCGGGTTCAAAACCTCGCTGGCGCTTCGACTCTCAAATGAAAGACGGGACTAGTTGACACTGCCCACTTTCTACGAAAGATGGTCACGTCTCTCCGCCCCCTACCGAGGGCTTGTGCTACCCCACTCGCTACTCTCATAGTTTTCCATCTAACACGGCAACTGAAGCTCTACTTTCTTTATTTACATGAGTCTCTTTTAGAACTCCCCGACTAGCCTTGATTTTTCCCTAGCCTGCATCTATTCATTTCATTCCTTTAAATACGAATAATTATTATTTGCATTGTTAAAAAAACATAAATATAATCTCTTTCCGTTGTTAATGATTCTTATTTACATATAAAGAGATAATATGAACAAACAAAAACAAACCCTAATCTATGCTGCTGTAACAGCATTAATCAGCACCCCCGCCTTGGCCAGCAATGAGCTTGACCAGTTGAAACAGCAGGTTGAAACCCTGCAGTCTCAGTTCAATCAAACCTCGACTACGGTTGAGGGGTTAATGCAACAGGGCTCTAGCTCGGCTACCACCATTGGTGGTTATGGCGAATTGCACTACAACAATATCGAGACCGAGACTAATGGCGTAGTCACAGGTAAAAAGAAGGAAATCGATTTCCACCGTTTTGTGCTTTTCATAAACCATGAATTTTCTGACCGGGTGCGTCTGTTCTCAGAGTTAGAGCTTGAACATTCCATCGCTGGCGAAGGCCAGGCCGGTGAAATTGAGCTGGAACAGGCCTACGTAGAATTTGATGTAAACGAAAATCACACTGCCAAGGGCGGTCTATTTCTGGTGCCGGTTGGCATCATCAACGAAACCCATGAGCCGACCACTTTTTACGGGGTGGAACGCAACCCGGTAGAGAAGAACATCATTCCCGCAACCTGGTGGGAAGCCGGCGCGGGCATGAACGGTGAACTGGCCCCTGGCTGGAATTATGATCTGGCTATGCACTCTGGCCTGAACACCACCGATGGGGACATTCGTGGTGGTCGGCAAAAGGTCGGCAAGGCTGTTGCCAATGACTGGGCAGTAACAGGTCGAATCAGATTTACCGGTATCGCTGGTACAGAATTAGCTCTGTCTGCCCAGAACCAGGCCGATCTTGCTCAGGGCGCCAATGCCGATGACAACAGCGCCACCCTGATCGAAACCCATGCCATCTGGAACAATGGTCCGTTTGCAGCCAAGGCACTTTATGCCAGCTGGGATATTGATGGTGCTGCCCCCAAGGCAGCAGGCAAAGATAAGCAAGACGGTTATTACATCGAAGGTTCATGGAAAGTGCGTTCTGATCTGGGTCTGTTTGCCCGATTCAACAGCTGGGACAAGAGCGCCGGTGATGCAAGCGACAGCGAAGAAGACCAGACCAATATCGGCATGAACTGGTGGCCGCATGAAGATGTGGTGGTCAAACTAGACCTGGAAAGCTATGAAAAAGGCAGTACCGAAAAGAACGGTTTTAACGCCGGTATTGGTTACCAATTCTGACGATGTTTCTCCTCCCCTCCCCTCTGAAATCGTCAGGCGCAACGTTGCTTGCGCTGGTGTTGGCACTCTGTGCCACGCCAGCGACGGCGCGCGGCGTTTACCAGCAACCAACAGAATTTATCAATGAAGTATTTGGCCAACAGCAAAACATAGCCAAACTGTTATGGCTGTCACAAGAGTTACAAACATCAATCAAGCAGATCCTCGGCCACGCATATCCGACTCTGCGGTTAAGATATTGGCACCATGATGACAGCACTGCCTGGGTGCTGGAAGAGATCGGCAAGGAAAAACCGATCACCCTCGGTGTGGTGGTAAAGGCTGGCAAAATTGAACGTTTGAACGTGCTTGTTTTTCGCGAGAGCCGTGGCAGCGAAATACGCTACCCATTTTTCAGTAAACAGTTTTACGGGCGGTCACTGGATCGAAACCTGAGCTTGGATGGGAAAATTGATGGCATCAGTGGCGCTACACTTTCGGTTCGTGCTGCAAAGAAGCTGGCCCGACTAGCGCTCTACCTGCACCAACAAGTTACAACCAAATCATGAGCAACCCGCCCAATATCAAAATCAAACGCAACCCTGTTGTCTGCTGGCATCGGCGTGCTGGGCTGACAGCGGCACTGTTTGTCTTAATACTTGCCATCACTGGACTGTTGTTAAACCACACCTCATCACTTGAGCTAGACAAACACAATGTTGATTCCAGACTGCTACAGGCGTGGTATGGCATTGAACCGCCAGCCCCACCACGCCACTTCGGGGCCAACAATCACACTATTTCGCAACTTGGCGAGCAGCTGTTTATCAATGGCAAGCCACTGCAAAAACAGCAGCAACAACTACTTGGTGTCGTTGCCAATACCATGTTCATAGCGCTGGCATTTGAGCAACAGCTGTTGCTTGTCACTCCTGAAGGTGAACTGGTTGAGCGCATTACTGAATTGCCCACTAGAGGAAATAACATTTCAGCCATCGGCCAGAACAGCAATAACCAGCTTGCCCTGCAACTGGGTAACAAAATATTTATCAGCGATCAGCAGCTGCTCAATTGGCATGAACTGAGTGACGCACAAGACATCAAGTGGTCACAAGCAATAGAGCTCGATACTGATTTAAAAAATGAGATTACTGCTAGCTACCAGAATCAAGCTTTGAATTATGAGCGTGTATTGCTTGACCTGCATAGCGGCCGATTGTTTGGCAGTTGGGGAATCTATCTGATGGATTTGGCAGCAGTAGCGATGATTCTGTTAGCGCTGTCTGGCCTGTGGCGCTGGTGCCAGGGACTTAAAATATTTAACACTAAAATTATCGAAGGCAGGAAAAAATGAAAACGTTTTCGACATCAAAGTTAGTCGCCGTTATCGGCGCAACCTTGGCACTACAATTCTTTGCCGGCAGTGCCAGTGCTGCGCTACGTGAATATTGGGTCGCGGCTGAAAAGGTCGAATGGAACTATGCGCCATTAGGCAAGAACATGATTAAACCAAAGATGGGTTTAGACCTGTGGGGCAATACCCTGAGCTATGAAAAATATCGCTACACCCAGTACAGCGACAGCAGCTTTAGCCAAAAAGTAAAACAACCTGAATGGAGTGGCATCCTTGGACCACAACTGCGAGCGGTTGAAGGTGACACCCTCAAGGTTCATTTTCTCAACAAGGCCGACAAACCACTCAGCATGCATCCCCATGGCGTCAAATATGACAAAGCCAATGAAGGCGCCGATGGCAAGGGTAAAGGTGCCGCGGTTCCACCGGGTGATTCATTTACCTATGAATGGCAGGTTGACCACAAAGCGGCACCTGGCCCCAATGACCCCTCTTCCATCATCTGGGCTTATCATTCACACGTTGACTCCGTCACTGAAATCTATGACGGTTTGATTGGCTCGATTGTGGTGACCAAAAAAGGCATGCAACGCTCAGAATCAGACCCACGGCCAAAAGATGTTGATGTCGAATTTACTGCTATGTTCATGGTCTTTGATGAAAACGGTCGTCCAGCCATTCACACCCCTTCATCTGAAAGTCATAGCGACAAGCATCATCACGAACAGCGTGAAAAGCTCTCGGCAGAAGACGAAGAAGAAGGCAACCTGATGCATGCCATCAACGGTTATGTCTTCGGCAATCTGCAAGGGTTTGAGGCAAAACAAGGCCAACGGGTGCGCTGGTACCTGCTTGGCATGGGCACGGAAGTCGACCTGCACACGGCCCACTGGCATGGAGAAACGGTGCTGGAAAATGGCCGTCGCACCGATGTGGTTGCGTTATTACCCACAGAAATGAAGACCGTCGACATGGTGGCTGACAATGTTGGCGAATGGCTGTTTCACTGCCATGTGACCGATCACATTACGGCGGGAATGGTGACTCGCTGGGTCGTTAAACCATAGAGTTATAGGTTGGGGTGAATACTTTTTATGCGGCCCAACATAATTTTGTTGGGCTACGCATTCGCTCTTGTACCCTCTATAGTTTTCCCAAGCTATAAAATCAAACCATGCGTTTGCGCATAAAGGCGTAATACATCACCGGTATCACCACCAGGGTCAGCACAGTGGAGACAAAGATACCAAAGATCAGCGAGATGGCCAGGCCGTTGAAGATCGGATCATCAAGAATAAAAAATGCACCGATCATGGCTGCCAGGCCGGTTAAGACAATCGGTTTGGCCCGCACCGCACCGGCTCGAATAACGGCTTCTTCAAACGGCACACCGTTAGCGACCGATTGATTAATGAAGTCCACCAGCAAGATGGAGTTACGGACAATGATGCCAGCAAGAGCGATCATGCCGATCATAGAGGTGGCGGTATAGTTGGCGCCCAGCAGAGCATGGCCTGGCATGACACCGATGATGGTCAAAGGGATTGGCGCCATGATGATTAGCGGCACCAGATAGGAACGAAACTGTGCTACTACCAGCAGATAGATCAGCACCATGCCGACAGCATAGGCGATGCCCATGTCGCGGAAGGTCTCGTAGGTAACCTGCCACTCACCGTCCCACTTAAGGCTGTAGCGATAGGGGTTTTCAGGCTGGCTGAGCAGGGTTTGATCAAGCACATGGTCGCCATGCACTTTAGTATCACCAAGGCTGCCAAAGATATCGAACATGCCATACAAAGGGCTGTCTGTTTCACCAGCTACATCGGCAGTGACAAACACCACCGGCAGCAGGTCTTTGTGATAGATGGTGTATTCACGTTCGCTTTGCACCAACTTAACGATCTCTGACAGGCGCACCAGCCCGCCACTTTGGCTGCGCACTTCCAGATCCAGCAAGGCATTGGCATCGGCCTTCTCTGCCACCGGCAGTTCGATACGTAACGGCATGGGGTATTTATCAGTGGTGCCGTGCAGGTAACCAACATCTTCGCCAGCGATGGCGGCGGTCAGCGCGGCCACTACAGTTTGTTGCGCCACGCCCAACAAGGCCGCCTTTTGCCTATCCACTTCGACGATTAGACGTGGGGCGCGATGCTCAACACTATCATCCACGTCCACCACTTCATCGGTCTGTTCAAAAATATTGCGTACCTGTTTGGCGACATCGATCTGGCCCAGGTAATCGAGACCATAGACCTCGGCCACCAGCGGTGCCTGCACCGGTGGACCCGGTGGCACTTCGACAATCTTGACGTTGGCATCGAAACGCTGGCCGATCTGCTGTAACGGTTCACGTACAGAAAGTGCAATCTCGTGGCTCTTGCGATCACGCTCTGAGCGATGCTGCAGATTGACCTGGATATCGCCGACATTGGCGCCGCTGCGCAGGTAGTACTGTCGCACCAGACCATTAAAGTTGATCGGTGCAGCGGTGCCAGCATAAAGTTGGTAGTCAGTCACCTCAGGGACGGTAGCAATATGTTGCGCCAACGCCTGCAAGACACGATTGGTCTGTTCGACGCTACTGCCCTCGGGCATATCAACGATAATCTGAAATTCAGACTTATTATCAAACGGCAACATCTTGAGGATGACAAGTTTGAACATGGCCAGACTGACAGCCAACAAAATCAGCAACATGATGCCGCCGAACAAGCCCCAGCGCCGACCACGACCGGCATCACCAGCCAGAAATGGGCCGACACCACGTTTAAACAGGCCATAGAGTTTTTCATCTGTTTCAGACTCAACATGTGCAGGCTTTTCTTTTTGTTTGCTGAACACCTTGTAGGTCAGCCACGGCGTGATGATGAAGGCAACTGCCAGGGAGATGAACATGCCCATGCTGGCATTGATGGGGATGGGACTCATGTAAGGCCCCATCAAACCCGAGACAAAGGCCATTGGCAGCAGTGCAGCGATAACAGTAAAGGTTGCCAGGATGGTGGGGCCACCGACTTCATCCACTGCTTGTGGTATCACCTCCAACAAACCCTTACCACCCTGTTGCTGACGCCTATGAATATTTTCAACCACAACTATAGCGTCATCCACCAGGATGCCGATGGAAAAAATCAAGGCAAACAGCGAGACACGGTTGAGGGTAAAACCCCAGGCCCATGAGGCAAACAGGGTGAACATCAGGGTGACCACCACTGCAGCACCGACGATAAAGGCCTCTCGCTTGCCTAGCGTAAGGAACACCAGCAACACCACCGCCGAGGTGGCGAAGATCAGCTTTTTGATCAAGGTCATGGCCTTGTCGGTGGCGGTGGCTCCGTAGTTGCGCGTGACCGTGACCTCAACGCCATCAGGGATAAACACGCCACGTAGCTGATCCACTCTGGCGATAACCTGATCAGCAATTGAGGCGGCATTGGTGCCCGGCTGTTTGGCAATGGCTATGGTCACCGCCGGAAATTCACCCTTAACGGTTTGCGCAAACGCCGCACCGCTGCCGAACCAGACAAACTGTTCTGCCTGGTCAGGGCCGAGTGATACATCTGCAACGTCATTTAGATAGACCGGTACACCGTTGTGCAAACCAACAATCAAGGCTTCGACTTCTGCCGGGCTGGCAAGAAAGCTGCCGGCCTGGATCTCAATCTCGCGATTGTTGCTGACCAGCTCGCCGGCATCACGGGTGGCGTTGGCCGCCAGCAATGCGGAACGCAGATCATCAAAGCCGATGTCATAACCGGCCATACGTTGCGGATCAAGCAGGATGTGCACCACCTGCTCTGGTCCACCGATGGTGTAAATATCACGGGTGCCCGGCACACGTTTCAGTTCGGCCTCGATAGTGTTGGCTACCTGTTGCAGCTCATACGCGGCGCGGGTTTCATCCTGCGTCCACAGAGTCAGGCTGACGATGGGCACATCATCGATGCCCTTGGGTTTGATGATGGCACGCCCCACACCCAACCCTGGCGGCAGCCAGTCGTCATTGGAATAGACCTGGTTATAGAGATTGACGATGCTCTGGGTACGGTCTTCACCCACCTCGAACTGCACCGTTAGCACCGACATGCCAGGGCGCGACACCGAATAGATGTGTTCAACTCCTTTAATCTCGGACAACACCTGTTCGGCCGGTGTACTGACCAGATTCTCAACCTCAACGGCTGTGGCACCCGGATAGGGGATAAAGACATTGGCGAAGGTAACGTCGATCTGCGGCTCTTCCTCGCGCGGTGTTACCAATACTGCAAATATTCCCAACAAAATGCCGACCAAAGCCAGCAGAGGTGTCATTTCGCTGCGCA